>JACCDI010050170.1_pt1 | contig 45777 bp, 41 predicted proteins | sample 7442791 | NCBI WGS metagenome assembly JACCDI01 (sample SAMN15323434, study PRJNA562643) | freshwater metagenome | isolation source: river surface water | place: USA:Blue River Watershed | collected 2017-08-15 | reverse complement strand
GCAATGATGACGGTACTTGTAGTTATGTGAGTAGTTGCCAGGAAGGTAAAATCTGCTACGACGCCGAAGCACAATGTAAATCTAATTGTACACAACCATCGCCGAAGGCAGGACAATATCAGTGCAATGATGACGGTACTTGTAGTCAGGTGGGTAGTTGCCAGGATGGTAAACCCTGCTACGACACTGAAACACAATGTAAATCTAATTGTAAACAACCATCGCCACCTATTACTTACTATCAGTGCGATGGTAAAGGTACTTGTAAGCAAGTAGAATACTGTAACGAAGATGCAAACTGTTTTACTAGTAATACTTGTGGAAACGAATGCTGCCAAAATAAAGTAGGAGAAGCATGCGTTCCATGTAATTCTATGTATCATTGGACGGCTACCGATTGGAATCCTAAACCTTGTACTTCTGGAAAACAAACAAGAACAGTTTCATGTGTCAACAGAAGCACAGGAGTATCTGTTGGAGAAGAGAATTGTTCAAAATATGTTAAGCTTCCAACATCTCGCGACTGCGTTGAAAGCTTTTTCATGGGAGATGGATTAGCATCTACTACAATATATACAGGTGGGGAATCTACGGGACAAGGCGCGTGCGGAGGATGCTCTCTCGAAAAGGACGGAGAACGTAGCTATCAAGCTCTTTTTGAGGCTATTCAAGATGTAAAACCCGGCTGGACTCTCGCGGCCTCGTCTGAAGCAATGGCCGGCGGTATTTCAGATTGTTGTCCTAAGAGCACAATGTGTTGTTCGGGCCGAAAAAACCCTTCCGGAAACACTGCAAACGCGCCTTGTGGAACTTGTTGGAATTTGAAAAGTACTATTACAAATAACGAAGTTAATGTGATTATTGCAGACCTTTGTCCTTGTGGTAATAAAAATTGTGGATCTTATATAGGTTCAGATAATATACCAACTGTTGCTGATAACTCAGAGTGGTGTCGAGCTAGGATTAATGAAAAGAATTCAAAGGATAAATATAACCACTTTGATATATGGAACGGCCATGAGTTCGGATTTGGTGATACAGATGATGTCAACTTCAAAAACATCGAATGTCCAGTTGAAATAAATAGTATCATGAAGAAAGCCTGTTGCGGCGTGTACGATACCAATATAGGCTGCCCGCGAATTTGCGGCGCGGATTACAAGTGCGTAGTACCTCCAAGTTAAAATCGCGCGTTTTATATTTAGGCTAAAATGTAAGAGAAACTAACCAAAATCTTACATTTTATTTTGACTTACATTAATCATGCTTTTTCAGCGCGAAGAAAAGTATAACCCCGAGCACAATGACCGCAAATATGATGAGCATTATCCATATCCAAGCTTTGGATTTCTTTTTACTTGGAGGGGAGGAAGGAGAAGGGCTTGAGCTTCCGTCCCAGTTGGGTATACAAGAGGATAACTGTTTTCTTACTCCAAATGACTCCAATTTCGGTACTGCCACTTCCGCCGAGGCTCCTGAACCGTAGTACGAACAACTGTTCTCGTCGTAAAGCCCGTTTGAGATTTTCGAGTCTGCATTACTGCCCCCGAGCCATATATTGAAGAAGTTGTATATTTTTGCATCGGATGCATTTTTTGTTATACGAATTGTATGGTCAACTATCACGGGACTGTTTGCAAAGTAACAATATATTCCAATAGACCACCCCTGAAAACCCTTTCCGTTGATAACAAGTACAGGAGTATTAAAAGAATCTCCATAATAAGGCATCTCGTTCTGAAACATTACAAGCTTTCCGTCATTTCCATTCCATATTACATTTTCCCTATCGAAATGTTCAACTTGTAAACAAGCCGCGCGAAATCTGTCGCCGTCGATTATTATGCCATGGTCAGCGGAATTTTGGCTATTATCTTTAAACCTCGTAGCATTATAATAATGGTCGGCGCGCCATATCCAAGTGTTTTCCATATAACAATCATCTCCAGAGACTCTAATAGCAGCAAATCCAGGGCTAATCTTTACAGAGTTTGGAGGAAGCATTGCGCTATCTTTGTTTAAACCGTCGGGTCGTTTACCTTCATCTTGGGCCAAAAGGTAGTTTGTTGTATCTGCCAAACCGCCGCATCTAACTGACAAATCAAATGACTTGACCGACCCTTCAAATGTGATTACATCTGAGTTGAAAGTATTGAACACGTCAAATATGAGAGAATAGATTTGTACATCTTTGAAAGTAATAGGTGCCTTAAGCAGAATAACGGGCATTCCGATTCCCAACACGTGCTTCGTTATTGTTGTCGGTTTGTCAATATAATACAGCCCCGCGGGTACAAAAATTGCTCCTGTATCTGTATTTGCTTTGATAATCTCCTGAAAATCAGTCCACGAAGATGTAAACTGCGGAGCTTCAGAGGGTTTGGGCAAATTATCGATCTTATAACTAGACCAAAATGGGGTTAATGTTCCCTGATCATCATATATTCCTCCTCCGATTTTACTATCGTCAACTTTTGTTGTATCGTCATTATTTCCTGTAGAACTCGGCCGATAGATAATAATATCAGGGCACTTTACCTTAAAATCATCATCTTCTACGACTATATACTTGGAGGAATCAGATTGATTAATAATGGGCTGTACATAGTTATTGGTACTACTATCATTATAAGCCAGCGCTCTATAAGCCATAGCACTTTGTACTGAAGATTTTTGACCAGTGGAATAACAATTTAGAAGAGTAATAGCCCACGCGCCTCCCCCATATGAATCAGATATACAATCCTTTGCCAAGAACTGTTGCTGACTTCCAAAGGATATACCACTTGCCTGTATTTGCGAGCAAAATCCTCCAGATGTATAAGCTAATCTATTAGAAATACTTTTAGCATCAAAAGAAGCAGTCGAACAATTCTTTTCATTAACCGATCCTAAACCGTGTGTTCCAAAAGAAAATGTAATTGTGCTAGTTGTCTGTATATCTCTTATAGGACATGATTGAGAAGTGCTCAAATAAGAAGCATCACTAGTATTGAGATATCTTGCACTCCTCCAGAAATTGTCCAATCCTCCAGTCTTATGCACGGTTTCACAATTATCTCCAATAGGTTCAACGTACAATCCTCCGATTGTTGGTAAAACGGGCGCATCATCACCATTATTACCTGACGGCTGCGCGAACGTTCCCATGATCGATTGATAATAACTTAGAAAATAATCAGCAGAATCAACGTCTTTAGTAATTAACGTGAGAGATGGGGCTATAGTGAACTCAGATGTTGTGTCGCCGCAATCGATATCCGTTTTATCATTTGTTTTCACTGAACAAATTCCTGTCGTTGACATTCTTTATTATTGGAAATTTTTCAAACATTACTCCGAAGAATTAAGAACTCTCTACTTAAGGTATTAGAAGCGGTACAGAAATGAGCCGTATTTGTGTTAGATTTCACGAGGATGACATGGTTAAGTTCGCATGTATTCAAAATGTAATCGAAAAAATGGGACACTCAGACAAATTGTTAGACCATCTCAACAAGTGCTATTCCCTCCCACAAAGAGTTAGAGATGAACTAAACCGAAAACAGCCCGCCGGCAAAACAGTCGAACGAGAAAATAAAATAGGATAACTTAAAGGTATTTTTCAGAGCCCCTATCTTTAAAGTCAAGAAAGTTCATATGCGGTTAAGAATGAAATAAGATGGTTAATTTTAAGTTTTATTGAATCGAAAAGCGCGCGCGACTATTAGATAACGATACAATCGTCGGGGTTTCCTTCCATGTCAATATCCTCGCAGCTATCTGGAATGCTGATGGATTCCAGATCGTTGAAACTGCAGTCAACAGTCCTTACTCCTTCGGGCAGTCTTATCTTCTTCAGTTTGTTAGAGTGGCAAATAACAGTCGAGCACGTATCTGGGACATCTAGCTCAACGAGTTCGTTGGTAGAACAGTCCACCTTTTTAATTCCTCTGTTGAGATTAAGAGAGACCAAATTGTTCGCAGAACAGTCCAGCGTTTCGCAGTCTTCTTCAACTGTGAGCCGCTCAATGAGATTGTTCGAACAATCAGCAACTTTACACCCTTTTGGAATTCTCAAGGCCTGCAAGTTGTTGGTTGAACAGTCAAGAGTTTCACAACCGTCAGGAACGATCAAGGACTTTAATCTATTTCCAAAACAGTACAAAGTACGACACCCTTTTGGAACAGTAAGCGTCTCCAACCTGTTATTGAAACAGATTACCTCGATACAACCTTCATTCAAGACTAGAGATGTGAGCCTATTGTTGAAGCAGTGAATAATTCGGCAACTCGGCGGCACAACAAAAGACCCTTCCAAATCCATTTCAGAAATACAAAGAACCTGTAAATTAACCATCCCCTTTGTTGGCAAGCCTTCCCATTTCGTAATAATTTTGGGGCGCACCAACCTTTTCATTTCTTTATTTACGCATCTAATCTCTTCGAGGTCTCTTACTTCTCCAGCAAACATTAGGACAAACTCAAGTAAATCTCTTGGCAGCGCTTTCAAAAGAGAAAAGCTATTCATCTCTTTTAAAAGCTTCAAAAGCATGCACATGCTTTTATTGAAAATACGCGGGCATCGACACTCATTTTCGGCGGGGGAACAACGGTGTACATCTAATTAAAAGCCGCGCGCAAAACGTAAATGGGACTGTTTCAAAGTAAGTTGAAATTTTGCCGCGATTGTGGTGAAACATTTGCTTGCAAAAAACCCTGGTATCTCTACTGCAATAAATGTTTTAGAAGCTATATTATTGATTCGTACCGAAAAAATCCGTACTACGACCGTATTTGTTTTTGCAAAAAAGGAATTCTTCTCCTCTGTTCAAGGTGCGACGCTCCGGCGCAATGCTGCACGTACTGCTTATACGCGCGGCCCCGCGGCTCGTTTCTCAGCGTTTATTCTCTGCACTATTGCGCCGTCTGCATTTGAGTGCGCCGCGGCGAAAAATGACATAGGGCGCCAAATTGTGTACAACTGAGCACATTACAATATGTCAACCTCTTCATTTGAGAGTTTGCGCGCCATTGCCTCGTTTGTTCAAACTCTTCCTCAGTTTAAGGGACAACATTCCTCTCAAGGTGTACATGACGCCAGAGAGTATTGAAGACGTTCAAAAGAGTAATCTTCTTACAAACGGTCTCATTTCATGCATCACGAAAGAAGACCATCCATGTCATCGGCCGGGCATGAAAGAGCAGACGACTGATGCGAGCTGCAAAGAAATCCCCGTGAGACGAGAAGACAAGCCGGCTTCCTATCTGGCGCGCGCGACGCGGAGGGCGCTCAACATCGTGCCAAATGATTACGACGGGATGACAGTAATGGATAGAGATCAGGGAGGAGACGACTGTAATACGCAGACCAACAATACTATCCAAGAAGGATGTATATATGCTGTCCTGTCAGCCGCTCTCAGCAAGTCAAGAAAAGAAGTATTCGATCTCGTCGTTCAACATATACCGAGGAACCGCTGGATCGGGAGACCTCGTGTTGTTGAACGATTTGCGACATCTTTGAATTATCAAGCGAGAGTTCGAGGTCTTCTACACTACATGTGCGTAGAGGACGGGACAAGGACCCCCTCTGAAACAACAAAGGGACTGCTCTTTCAGAAAAGGGAAAATTTATGGTATTTAAGATTTAACGACTAGAAATAGCTTTTCGTCATTTGGATAAGCCGCTATTAGTTCTGCAGATATAGGAAGCACATCTACTCTCTCAGAAATAAAGACAAAATTATTCTTAGCCATCATCTCAGCCCACTCGTAAAACTCTTTAAAATTAAACGTTCGTCGTGATCCAAATTCGTCCATATACACCGACTGAATGAAATAGGGAGGGTCGCAATAAATAACTCCCCCGCGAATATTTGAAAATTGGTCATACGAACCCTCAAAGAATGAGATATCGCCGATTTCTGACTTGTAGTCGCTTATTTTTGCCGCAGCTCTTTCCAAGTCAACATCGAATCTCTTTGTGTTGAAGTAAATCCCCCTGAAACCAAGAGCGTGTCCTAGAAATCCCTTTTCGGCAGATGTTTCGCCGTTATATTTTAGCTTCTTAAACTTTTTTTCACTACACCTCTTCGGAGGTTTCCAACCACCTTGTATTTCTTTCCACATTTCAATCAGAGAACCGTTAATGTCTCCTGCTATATAATACTCAGCGTCAATGAAGTTTAGCGAGTGAATGAAAACGCCAAGCATTCCGCAGAAGGGTTCAACATACACCCGTGCTTTCGGAGAGTATTTCGCAATATCTTGAGCAATTTTCCGTCCAATTCTCTTTTTGCCTCCATGATAAGCTGTCATTTATTGTTATATAAAATCTTTTCGATTCGACGACACTTGGCGGCCCTTGAAATAAACATAATTTGCTAGGGACGGCTATAGTGCCTAGCAAAATCGCATCCGAATGCGACGCATGCTACAAGAGCTCGGAGTTGGTAAAACGCAGCGGCTTCAAATCAATCCCTCGGCACGTAGACTTTTCGGCCATTTGACATATAATACCTTCCTCCGCGCGGCCCTTCAAAAAGCTTCGGCTGCGACCGACGTGCCGGCCTGCCTACTGACTTGGTGCACACGGCCCAGGGATTATATCCGGAGTTCTTTTTTTTGACCGCCATGACGCATCTTTCGTATTTATCCATTTATAATACAAAAGTTTAGTTCAGTAGCATTTATCTTTTCGAAGAAGGAAGATGATAAGCAAAATCATTCCAGAAAGCCACACGGCAGAGAAAACCCCTGTGCCTATATTCTTGCCCCATTTGAACGAGATTGAAATTCCTATTACTGCAACTGAAAGAAGGACGACCATCGCTATCAAGATGGCTTTATTGTAATGTAAATTACACGAGGTTGGTACGGCGGGTCGTACTGGTTTGTCGGGCTGCACCGGCGTGTCGGGTGTTTTACATGTTCCGCCGCATGTATTGTCATTTGTATAACAAGTACCGCTACCAGAACAACTTTGCACGAACTTACATTCCGAACCATCACATTGGTATTGTTTGTCTTTGACATTTAGCCAGTTTGTATCATAAATAGGAGTGTTCGCAAATACAGAATTATTTGGACCTTTAGTTTCTCCTGAAGATTCTGCTTGGACAAAGTCATCGCTATCACTTGACCGTTTATTTATTCCCCACAGAGTAATACCGGTAAAGTGTGAACCAAGTTGTTCAGTCCAAAGAGTGTTAATTTCATCGCTTGTAATACAATACTTTGTGTAGGTTGCATCGCAATTGCTGTTAGGAGTAGCTTTTCCTGTCATTCCTAGCTGAAAATAAGTAAATATTTTACTCCATCTACGTCTCGCTTCATCAATTATCGGAATTACATATTTCCCTAAACCACTAGAAGTCAAGCAATAATCATCATCATCATTGTAGAACTGAATTGTTAAAATATCAAATGCTCGAGGAAGAGAGGTATTAGCCAAAACTATATTGTCGAATATCGATGCAAAGAAACCATTCACTAGTTTTCCTTGTCCATCCACTGTAAACACATCTTTGGCTCGAGGAGTGATAGAAAACACCTTGTCGACTAAACGTGTGTCATCCAATAGAGATGTAAATAGGTCGGTAAATTTTTCTACAGTTTCGCTTACTTTGAAATTTGAATCGTAGCAGTCTGTTGCTCCAACAGTAGTACAATTAATACCTGATAAACCAGTTAAATCACCCGCATATAAAGTTTCGCAGTCAATATCAAATCCGTCATATCCAAGTCCAACTATACCTACAATAGTATCTACAAAAGTCCCAGTATTTTTTAAGCAAACTGCCCAATTATTAGCATAAGCCTCTTGGGATGGGTTTCCTCCCGCAGAACCACCCATATACCAACCTCCAATTCCGGCGAGTTTTATCCCTGTTGTTATTCCGATAAAAGTTTTCGAAACGATGTAGTCGGAGGTGTGAAAAGTATTGAGGTAATCCAATATAGCATCAATGTCAATTGTTTCTCCTGCAAGAGGATTTTGTGTAATGATATTTTTTATAAAAGAAGCAGATTTGTCATTTCTCATCATCGGAACAACATTACCATCATTGGTTTGTAACATCTGCGGCATTTTCTTGGGAAACGTCACGCTGTTATTTTCTTTAGCCCATGTACTACCTGTTTTTAACGATTCAGTTTCAACACAGGTATTGTCAATTTTTCCTTGATCGAGTTGATAGTTGAGTCTTTTTATTCCAGCTGCTACTGCACAGCTTATATTTGGAGTACATTTATCAGGAGGTTCGCAGTTCTTTACGCATTTCTGTTTGGAATAACAAAAAGGATAATTCACCCAAAATGCTTCAATTACGACATCGAAAGCTCCAAAAGAACTGGGAATAAGGGGTAAATATCCCGATAAATCTAGGAACCCAATAACTAGCTTCTTTCCTTTTTCGTTAAAGGCATTGGTAAGTTTTTGTCTAGAAGTGGGGTCGTTCATTTATTGACAATTAAACTGGTTTGAAAATTTTATTTAAAGGTTTTCTTGCTAATTGAGAATCAAAGTCCCCATTGGCACCAATATGTGTCAAAACAGCCTTTTAAGAGATATTTCACAATATCATAATAACCTTTTTCATAAGCTATTTTTAGGACAATATCTTCCTGCGCGTGGATATTTGCTCCACTTTCCGCCAAGTATCGAACAACTTTTAGATGACAATTTTCTACCGCCGAAATAAGTGGCTGGCCGCGCTTAGCATCAACATCTGCTCCCCGTGATACAAGGTACTTTACCACCTCGAGATTACCATTTGCGGCAGCGCAGCAAAGAGCTTCGTCATCTTGAGCGTGAATATTTGCGCCCGCCTCAACTAAACATTTCACAACCGGAAGATGACCATTCTTGCTCGCGAAAGAAAGAGAAGCTCCGTCTCGGACATTTACATTGGCTCCATGTTCGGCCAGAAATTGAACGACAGACAAATGACCATGTCCGCTTGCCCATTCAATCGCGTAATTCTCTTGAGCGTGAACATCGGCTCCATTTTCAATCAAACAACGAACAACAGACAGGTGATTATTTCTACTTGCATTGCAAAGAGAATCATCCTCTCTGGCATGAACATTGGCTCCGTGCTCCAAAAGATATCGAACAACATCAAGATGTCCAAACTCGCTTGCCAAACGCAATGCGTAGTCATCCTTTGAATGAATGTCAGCTCCGTTTTCAACTAGGAAACGAACGACTTCAAAGTGTCCGCCTTCAGCGGCCCACGAAATAGCAGATCCTCCACGAGCGGACACATTTGCACGATTTTCAACAAGGTAGCGAACTACATCTAAATGTCCGTTCGAGCTTGCCCAACAAAGAGAATAATCTTGTTCAGAATGAATATTTGCTCCTTTCTGAACAAGATACTTCACAATATGTAAATGTCCGGCTCCACATGCTGTTTGAACGACAAGGTCATCTTCATGACGAACATCTTCGCCGTTTTCAATAAGGTACTTTACCACTTCAAAATTTCCGGTCTGGACGGCTTTCATAAGAGTGTGCTGTAGAGGGTTATAAAGAGTATATTCAAATACTAATCTCGAGAGTTGAATATCATAAATAGAACTCTCCTTCATGTGGGCGTTCAAAGCATCCATGATATGAGGAAACAGCAATTCGCTGTCCTTTGTCAGAAATGCTCTCATCTCTTCTTGCTTGAATGACCAAAGAAATTTTTAAAAAAGGAATCAGTTTTCAATGCGCGCGTTAAACTAAATCACAACATTCCCTGAGTAGACGACACTCGCCGGAGCTGAGCTGGGACTAAGACCTGTCGTCGCGCCCGTCAAAAGATTTGTAGAGACGAGAGAGTTGGTCAAAGAGGCTGCGGAAATGCCAACGAGAAAATTATTTCCTTCAAACGTATTTCCCTGTATCATATTTCCGTTTATGATAACATTGTTTCCGCCTGCATTGATTGCCGTCGTAGCATTTGTATAGCAGCCTGTAAATATATTTGAAGAGATAACCGCGCCACCGCCGCCGACAAAACGAATACCCTCACAAGCACTTGAATAGCCCCAGAATGCTTGGTCTTGGCCAAGGGAAAGTATATTATTTCCGACAATATTTATCGAAACGTTCGTTATTCCATTTCCATCGTATGAAATTCCCACAAAGCTTCCTTTGATGACATTGCCCGTTATGGTGAGCGATGACGGACTTGTTCGCCCGGAGACATTGAACCAGCCGAGATCGATTCCAATTCTACAATTTGTGAACTCGTTTCCCTGAATGATTATTCCGTTTTGCAATTTGTCCGCGTCGGATGTATTTCCCATCGGCCCGATACCAATGCCGAAGTAGCATCGAATGATTTTGTTTCCAGAGATGATTCCGGTCGCGCTATTGTTGAAGGCAATGCCTCCATTTTCAGAATTGGAAATATAATTTCCATGAACCGAAAAGTATCCGGAGTTGCACCCAATCAGATCGCCGCCTCCTCCGACAAAGTAATTTTCCTCAATGACGGCAGTTGCATTGTCGAGTATCATTGCGCTGAATTGCTGACTTGAACTCGTTTCGGCGGGAATATTGAAAAACTTGTTCTTTGAATACTGAACTCTAGTCCCCGTCCCTTTGAAGAACTGAAATATGCCGCCGAAACTTGTCGAACAGAGCGAGCCATCAAATATTAGACCTTGAATGGTGATATCATCGGCGTCTGTCCTGAACAATGTTTGCTGATTGACGGTTTCGGCAGGAAGGGCTTTAATTGTCCCGCCAAGACCTTGGAGCGTCGTTTTGGCCGGAATTTGAAGAGTTCCTCTAACCAAAAAAGTTCCCGGCGGAAAGGTTATAGTGAGCCATGGAGACTCTAGGGCGGCCGCGAGCGCGCGAGTGAATGCCTGTGTGTCGTCTGTTGTGCCATCTCCTTTTGCCCCGAAAAAGTAAATACTTGATATTCCTGGAGTTGAGTCAAGAGAACCGAGAATGTTGAGCATATTAGTTGTAAGAGCGTCTGCTGCGTCTCCTTCAATTCGAAAAGACATTTTATTATTGACTGATTTGAAAATGACGTGTTTCTACTGATGCGCGCGCCTGAAATATGAATTGCCAGATATTTCGGTCTTGTATTCTTGTTAGGCTGCTCTGCTCTATTCTAAACGAGATATTCCAAGACGGGAAAATTGTTTCGGAGACACTTTATCATTCTCTCGATGGTTTAAAGAGAATAATATTTGCGCGATGAACAAAAAACAGCTCGGACAGTACTACACTACACGCTTTGTCCGCTTTTCAACAACTCTCGAACGGAGTTCGGAGGCGCCGTTCGTTAAAGGGTGCACCTAAAAGAAGCGGCAATTGAAGCAATGTGTTTTGATAACTTTCAAGTAAATAATAAATGAAAATTGTTATCATTATATTACTTGCGCTAATCGCGGCGGCAGGTCTAATTACATTTCTAGTTCTAATGCTCAGGCCAAAGTGCCCGGCCGGTCGGCGTTTTGACGCGAACCTGAATAAATGCGTCATCGTGTGCAAGCCGGACGAAACGTATGACGCCGGTTCGGACAGCTGTCGCGCGCAGCCTTGTGCCGACGATGAAATATTGTGCGCGAACTCTTGTGTTTCCGCGGACAAATTCAAGTGCGCGTGCAAGACGGACGATGGCAAACTCGACTTTAAATGTTCGGCTCCAGTGCCTATTCCACTATCAAGTATCTGTTCGAATTCTGTCTGTGCGGATGATGAGAAATGTATTAGTGAAAAGTGTGTGAAATGCGATACTATGTGTAAGAATGTGTGTTGTCAGGATAATGAACTCTGCACGGCGTCCGGATGCTGTCCATCGAGCCTTGTCAGAAAAGACGGCTCATGCTGTCCGGAGGAACTATGGAGTGATAGCGAGGAAAAATGCTGCTCGGCCGACTCGGGGAAGCTTGGCGACAAGTGCAGGTGCGGCAGCGGATCGTGCTCAAATACACAGCAATGTAATACCTTTATGGATGGAAATATCAAAAATTACTACTGTAAGAACAATGAATGTAAGGTTAATTGGAAACAGTACGAACCCGATTATGATGCCCGCGTTTGTTCTAACGGTCAAGGAATGCTTCGGTACTGCGACAATTCTAATTCATCTAACAACTCTGTTAGCCCCGTCTTGACAAAATCGAAGACGGATTTAACGTGCAGCGATAATGGTTGGTGCCGGGCAGAACAGTTGACGTTGTCGTTAGAGTGCGCAGAGGGTGACTGCGCGAACTTTGCGAATGGCGCGGAGCAGATTAACTTCAACGAATCCATCAAGTCGTGCTCGGCGCTGTATACATGTAGTAGTAGTTGCGACGATGTTCAAAAGCCGGAGAATATTGGAGAGTACCGCTTTTGTAAAGATAAAAATAACGCGTACACGGGCGAGTTTTGCGAGACGGGGACATGCATCGACGGACAATGTAAGCATTTCAAGTGCAGCGTTTTCGGAAATTGTGAACCAGTCAATGACAGTAAGTATCTAGAAACTTGCGTTAGCAGTGTTTGTGAGATACCGGAAAAAACATATCCCGTTCAGATACAACATAACATGATGAATCAAACTACTCTTTGTGTAGCAATCGACAACAACGGAAACGGTTCGTTTAAAAGTTGTGATATCGATGATCCTGATCAGGTATTTTATCTGTTTGATACCGGCGAACCCACCACAGGCTGCAATGTTAATGACGATAAAGTTGGAACTTGGTTTATGTTGAAAAGAAGAGACGGTAGGTGTCTTGACTGTAGTAATGCTTTGGCGAGCGGGTCATGGAGTTGGGTAAACTACGACCCTAAAAATCCATGGACACAATACAGCACTATCAAATCGACGAATCCGAATTCAACCATCGAATATGCGATCACGACTCGAGGGCAACCTTATTGTATAAATATGTATAACAGTCCTCGACTCTTGAGTACAAATGGCAGCTCTGTATATTTCCAAGTTGGTGCACAAGATGTATCGTTAAACTACTTTTTAAACAACTGGACGATAAGCAAGATTTCACAGGCCCCAGCCGATACTCTTAAAGGACGTGGAACTTAGCCTCTTGTTGCAGCGCGCGCCTTAAAACGCTTTCCAGTTGGCGTTGATATCAAATACGAGCGCGGCTAATTCGCGTTGGTCTTGATAAATCTTCAAATGTTTTTGCTCCGTTTTCGTTTAATTCAAATGTCAGAGAAGCGACCTTGAGTCTTCCTCTTCATAATAAAACTCCCAACGAGATACAAACTAGGGTCGGCTTCATGGGAGAAAAAATGACTTTACTCAAGCGAACTGCTCGTTCAGTAAAATCGCGAAACATGAAGGCATTTCTAACCGATAATAATAGAGCTTTGTTTCCCCATATCATGACGGTACTGGAGGCTCGTATAAGGACAAGTCCGCTCTACGATATTCAACTATCGAGAATGATATTTGAATATACGCTGTTCGATGCGACTGAACACACTGTTGAAAAAGCCGCACAGTATGGAAATATTCAAGTCGTCAAGTTTCTAATGGAACAGGTAGAAGATACTTGCGTACACAATGAACGCGCCTTAACACGGGCAAGTAGAACTGGAAATCTTGAAGTCGTTCAATATCTTGCGGTACAAAAAGATCGCGCTTTGGTTCTGGCGAGTGAAGAAGGACACCTAGAAATTGTTAGGTTTCTCGTGAAACACGGAGTTGATGCCCGCGTGTATGAAGATTTGGCTTTAATTCGGGCCAGCAGTATGGGACATCTCGAGGTGGTTAGATACCTAGTGAATCAGGGAGCTAATATTCACGCTCAGGAAGAAGACGCTTTAGTATGGGCAAGTAGAGAAGGGCATCTTGAGGTTGTCCAATATCTCGTGGAACAGGGAGCAGACATTCACTCAGAAGAAGAACACTCTTTGATTTGCGCAAGTGTTCAGGGAAATTTAAATGTCGTAAGGTATCTCGTTCAACAAGGAGCAAACATTCATGCACAAAACGAGCGCGCTTTAGTATGGGCAAGCAGAAATGGACATCTTGAGATTGTCGAATACCTTGTAGAACAGGGAGCAGATATTCACGCGCGGGAAAACAACCCTTTAAGTTGGACAAGTCCTTTAAGTTGGGCGAGTTGTAAAGGGCATCTCGATGTTGTGAAGTATTTGGTCCAACAAGGGGCGAATATTCACGCACACGATGACCGCGCTCTTAACTGGGCAAAGCAAGAAGGATATTTCGAGGTTGTTCGCTACCTCGAGGAAAAGGTAGCCGAATCGCGCGGCGGAATGTTTCGCGACTTGAAAAGAAAGTTGGATGTCCTTATGGAGCGAACGTGAATGAAAACAAGGATTTATCAAAACGCAGGAGGCCGTGTCCATTAAGGACCAGGCGGCTAAAAACATTTTCAATAAATAATATTAATTCCACAACAACCAATTTTGTATTTTTTATCAGGACAAATTCATGCTACCCTCTCTGCTAGCTGAAGTTTAAGGCGAAGAATTTCAATCTCTTTCTCTTGGAGCTCGAGTTCTTTTTTCAAAAGTCGTACTTCGTACTCATGACGCTCCTTCATCACTTCAATATCTTTTTGAAGTTCTGCCGTCTGGCCGGCAAATTGGCGAGATATCATTCTGAACTGATCCCTCACAAAATTACTCTTGTCAGCGGAAAAATTTACAAACTCCATGTCGCTGCAGTTTTCCACTTTTACAAGAGTTCCGACTGTCGTTAGTGAAGATTTTAGAGCAGTTTCCGCTTGAAATATGTATTTTGGGTCAATGTATGAAAATAACTCCAGTTCATCGTAAAGGTTCATGTCCCTGAACTTTCTCTTCAACTCTTCCGCACGTCTTTTGAAATTTGCTGAGCATCCGAACTTGTAAAAGAACGATTGGGAATTATTGGGATATACTTTGAATAGGTAAATAACTGGAATATCCGTTGCGCTTTTAGAGAGCACATTTCTTAGTGTTTTTGATGGAAGAACAAGAATATCTTCTGCAGCTTGTTGCTTTTCATCAACTGTTCCAAAAGTTGACCTGAAGAGAATCGACGAGCACCACTGCCGGAATTTTTGGGCTGATCCAGATCGCGAGGAATAGAGGACTTTTAGAAGTCCTTCATAAGTCAAAAAGAGCTGAATTGTATTCGACATGCTGTGTACAATTTCTCCCCGGTGGTGATTAGAGCAGTCAAACGTGCGAAAGTCTTTCCCTCTGGCGTAACCCCCAGACGCGTGCAAAATCGAAGAGACCAAGTTGGGCATTTGAAATGCAACGGAAACATCTGCAACTCTGAAGAAGCAACCTCCTTCTGTTTTTTCCCCAACCATTTTCACTTCAAAAAGCTCCCCAGCATCGTTTCTAAATCTATCCGTTTCAAGGAGAAAAATAATCGGCGGACATGGTTGATATTTTTCTCCTTCAACGATTCCGTTTTTTTCTTCTTTTTGAATGTGTTTTCGGACCCATTGCTGCTCCAAAAAAAGCTTTGCCCGTTTGTACGTCGAAGTCGAAGATATCCACGTGTTTCCCTGTTTCACGGCATAGATATGTGCATCGGAGGGAATATTTTTCTTCTCGACGATCCGGCGGATGTATCTTGTTTTGGCGCCAAGAAAAAAAGAAGGGAACTTTTCTGAAAGACTGGTCGCGCAAAGATAACTCTTTCCGTCGATAGTTATTAAATCCATTTCCAATGATTATAAATTATTAAGTTGTCATGAATAAGAGAGCGATAAAATAGTTCGCCGCTATTTAAACTAAAATGAATTTACCTTGATTTAAGGATAAGAAAAATATAAAATGGAAGTAAGAAACAACTTGAGAGAAATTGTGTACGAGTCCGTAAGTGAAGAATATGGCTGGGGAAAGTACGGCGAGTTTAGAGTCCTGATTCGTCGAAAGGATGGATTTGTGAATATTACGAAGCTCTGCCGGGATGGAGGAAGGCGGTTCGAACACTGGTTGGAAAATAACAAATCAAAAGAACTAATCAAATGGATATTGAAAGACATTAAAAGAGACGGGATGGAAATTTATGCTCTTGAAAGTATTAAAAATGTTTCAAATAACTTGCGCGGCACTTACGTTCACCCTGACTTGGTTCCTCATATTGCAATGTGGATTTCCCCCAGATTTGGAATTATTGTCTCCAGAATTATCCGAGAGTGGAGAGAACTTTCTTTTCAAAACGAAGAGAATTACTGGACCGAAATGGGCGACTGTATTATCAATTATCCCTCTGAAAAGGACCAAGAGGAGAAGAAGTGGCAAGGGCTGGTCGCCGCGCAGGAACAAGGGACGATAGAAGTTGAAACCCTCCGCGGCCGAATTGATGTTTTGACCCCAACAAAGGTCATTGAAGTCAAGCGCGCGGATCTTTGGAACTCACGCCCGGCTTTCCCGCACTTCAGCCGTGGATGCTCGCGCCGGAGTTCAATAAGTTTTAATCTGCGAATAATAAAATGTCCTCGCGCGTTCAAAAAGATATCGTTTGTGATTCTATATCAGCAAACACTGCCGTTTCGCAGCTCTCTCAAACACAAGCGGCTGTACCGCTTGAAAATGATTTCCTTTTGTCGCAAGGAGAAATCGGAGCAAGAGGGACAAATTGTTGATGACTACTTTTTGGAGGGTGATTATTAATCCAAAACTCTGGGACTACGAACGATTTGTCGATGAATGGAGGAGTTCTGGAGAGCAGAGCATGATACCGCAGTCAAAAGGGAGATGATGTATTATGAAGAAATGTCCAGTCAAGAATGATGAAGTTTTCTTTGTTATTAAGGGAACAATTAGAATGAAAGGATATGTTGTGAGTGAAACTTTTGAAGTTGGAGAATGTCATAAAGGTGATAAAAATAATAGAGGAATTGAAAGACCACACGAAGAGGTGAATGAATTTGTATGGGTTAAGATAACGGAGATCAATCTTGACGTACCAATCAAACACATGGGACAGCGAACTTGGGTTCGGTTAAGCAATTAAGGGCGCGCGAGGCGGCAAACGATTTTTCAGGCTAAAATAAAAAATTAAAATGATATTTTTCAAACACGTGAAACGGTTTTTTCAAAACAATGCAAACTAACTACAAAGTCAACTACAAAATCGTTTCAGAAGGATACTACCTTGGAACGTTTGGCGGGCTTGAGGTTCTAATCCGAAAAGAAGACGAGTTTGTCAATGCTACAAAATTGTGCAAAAAGGGAGGAAAAGAGTTATTCAGCTGGACTCGTCTTCAATGCTCAAAAAGTTTGAGGAAAGAATTCTCCTTGGCTGAAGGAATTTGTGAAGATGAAATGATAAATACAGTTCTCGGAGGTAAAAATACTGAAGTTCGAGGCACTTATGTCCACCCCGACTTGGTTCCTCATATTGCAATGTGGATTTCCCCCAGATTTGGAATTATTGTTTCGAGAATTATCCGCGAGTGGAGAGAACTTTCTTCCCAGAACGAAGCGAACTACTGGACCGAAATGGGCGATTGTATTATCAATTATCCCTCTGAAAAGGACCAAGAGGAAAAGAAGTGGCAAGAACTGGTCGCCGCACAGGAACAAGGAACAATGGAAGTTGAAACCTTCCGCGGCCGAATTGATGTCTTGACGCCGACGAAGGTCATTGAAGTCAAGCGCGCGGATTTTTGGAAGCACGCTGTTGGTCAAGTCCTTTGCTACAGGCGGGAATACAAGGATCGCGCGGCTGCGATCTACCTCTTTGATTCAGCCGACGCGCCGAAGGACATTATCCGAGAGGACTGCGAGGCGTTTGGAATTGAAGTGAAATTTTTGGAGTAATCAAGGTTGTTTTAGAGTTAAAGAAGTCGGTTTTTTATATGTCCAAAGTAGAACGCGTCCCTACTTCCTCAAAAAGAGACCCAAGGATCTGATTTCTAAATATGGTTCCTGTAGAGAAGTGTTTAGGATATCACCAGTGCCAAACGCAAGAGCATTGGCCAGTGAGTTTGAGCGGCGAATCGTTGAAAGTGGAGCTGTCTTTGAGCAGAAATATGAGAGAATTATTATTCCCGCCGATTCTGCTTTATCTGAAATTAGATTAGTTGAAATTGCCAGAGAGGTCTTTGAGGAAAGAATGGCACCAGTGGAAGAAGCTGAAGCTGAATGCGCCGCCATTGAAGTGTCAATTGAACAAGGGAAATTACGAGTCGTTGAAGAAGAAGAAAATGAGGAAGAGGTAGCTCCATCTGAAGAAGATAGGCTGACAGAATTGCTAGAAAAGACTATGAAAGAGCTGAAAGAACTAGCACGAGCTTTTCCGCGTTCGAAAGCCCACGGTAGCTGGTCAGGAAAGTGTAAAGCAGATTTAGCGGCGTGGATTGTTTCGAGAGAAATATAAAAGAAGACATTGACGAGGAACATGAAATTGCCGGCCTGATGGGTAAGACACTGACCAAGCTCAAGGATTTGCGCGGGAGTTTCCAAAGGACAAGACGGACCTAATTCACTGGATTTTGAAGCGGCGCGGATTTTAGTTCAAATAAAACGAAAGAGGCGACCATCTAAAAATGATTGATTGTCAGATCTGACCTTAAAAGTAAAAGTGAGTGGAGTATGTTTGAAACTATTTCTATTCTTGTGGTTAAAATTTTTGAAGGAATAGAAATGACTGAAGATATGCGTATTGTTGAAAAGAGAGTTAGAGAAGAGTATTCCAAACTGGTGGAAGCTGCCAATAATGACTGTTCTTACATGTCTTCTCAAATTTCTGAAGAGAAGGAGGAAAGAGGAAACGAGCAGTTGAGATGTTCAGGGCTGACTAAAAAGGGCTCTAGATGTTTGAAAAAGTCCTTCACTAATAGCGAATTTTGCTATATTCACTCAAACAGTGTCCAAGAAGCTAACAAAGAATCCACTCCAAAGGCAAAATGTGCCGGAACTACGGTGAAGGGAAACAAATGTTCAAAATTTGCCGTTGATGGGAAACCTTTTTGCCGCGTTCACTGCAAGAGAGAAGAAGAAAGTAAAGACGGAGAAGATTTTGTACTTTTTTGGAAACCACCTTCTATATTTAGTCAATGGACTCCAAGTGTTTTCACTATTGATGGAGTAAAGTATGAAAACGCCGAGCAATGGATGATGGCATGTAAGGCTCGATTGTTTCAAGATGAAGAGATACTTCAAAAAATTCTTGTTGCTAATAATCCCGCCGTCATTAAAAAACTTGGAAGAGCTGTGAAGAATTATGACAATAACTTGTGGTCAAAAAAGAGATTTGAACTGGTTGTTCAGGGAAATGTCGCTAAGTTTCAACAGAACCCCGAAATGTTGAAAGAGCTATTGAATACAGGAGAGAAGATTATTGTGGAAGCAAGTCCGATGGATAAGATCTGGGGAGTTGGTTTAAGTGCGAAAAATGCAAAGATTTTGAACCCCTCTAACTGGAAAGGGAAAAATTTGCTTGGAAAGGCAATCATGGAAGCGAGAACAAGGCTTAAAATGGATCAAGTTAATTAAATACAAATATACAAAGCACAGCTCCCATTCGTTTAGATTCAAATTAAAATAAAAAGTAATATTTCTGGACGAACAAACTCTACAACTGAAATAAATATTTTAGGCCGGGCGCAGGTTCACTAAAAGTATAATGCTGAGAGGATGACTTTTTGCAGGATTTGCACGGACACAGAAGTATATCAAACCAAGTTCAACAGGTCCGGCGCACAGGTAGCTTTAGAGCCTTTTTAAACATCGTTTTCTGAAACTATTTAAAATTTTATTTATCAGAGCAGATTATAACTTCTTGGCGCTTTTTTCCAGTGCTTTTCATCCCTTCTGTAATCTCTATTTTTTGTATTCTACATCTCTGTCCGAAAATTTCTTCCAACTGAGGGGTATCTAAATTGGACATTACAAAGGGACATTCTACCCCTTTCAAGAAATCGAAAAATTCTTTTGAATTGAAACCTTCAGATGTATACCCGTTAAAGGTATCTACATAGGGCGGATCGAAATAAATAAAATCTCTTTGACAAACAACTTGCAAAGTATCCTTGAAGGACGATTTTTCAAATTCCACCTTAAACTCGTTAAAAAGGCCGGAGACTCTTCTCAGTTCTTTTGCTGAAAAAATTAAAGGTTTTTTGTAGTTTCCAAAAGGCACGTTGAACTTTCCCTTTTTGTTTTCGCGGTAGAGACCGCGAAAACATGTTTTGTTCAAGTAGATAAACAGGGAAGGTGTTGGTTTGGAGTTGAATTGTTCCCTGTATTTGTAAAAGTCTTCTTTGGAAATACTTTTTTCCAAAAAGTAAAGTTCTGAAATTAGGGATTCAACATGGTCCCGTACGGCTATGAACGTGTCAATAAGATATCCGTTAAAGTCTGCTGCTATATACCTTTTATATATCAAGCGTCCTGCACTCGCTTCTTCAAGAACCCGGATAAGAATACTACCCCTCCAAGAAATGGCTCAAAATATACTTCAGCTTCTTTCGGGAAATTTTCCAAAATGGCGCTCGCGATACGAGTTTTTCCACCGACCCACTTTAGAAATGTCATGGTTTGAAAATGATGAAGGAGTTTTTAAGTATATCATCTTCAAAAGATGAAACTTTCAAACGAATTGAAAGGCTGGATTACAGGAGGAATGGGGTGGTCAGAGTTGAAAGTTCTTGACAAAACGCGGCGGAAAATGAGTTTTGAACGGGAGGCGCCGAACAGTTTCAAGGACCAATGGAAGCGAACTGCATTGTAGACATTGATATTTCGGCTATCGAGGAGCAGATCTTATCTGCAGTTCCTTCCAATGTTCCAAAGGAGGTGTTTGGCATTATTGAAGAGTTTACTGTTCCTTACAACAAGGAAGCCGCTGCGTCTGAGCTAATTGGTTCTGATCCCAAGCAGCATGGAGTATTGAAGTGGATTTTAGATAATGATAGATGGGGACAGGAAGAAGTGGAGGAATGTCTTACAGAAGCTCTATACCAAGATGACAATGAAGAAATGCGCGGAGTAATTGTAGATTTTATCAAAAGAAAAGGAATGAGAGTAAGTTCGTTTTTTGTTCAGAGAGCAATTGAGGAAGAAAATGCTCGAAATGTCAACTACTTAATCCAAAATATGAGATGGTTCAATTATGAAATGAACCGGTTTTTGAAACAGGCCTTTGGTAATGAGAGTATTGACATCACGAGCATCATTCTTCAAAAGCAGTTTGAAGTTTGTTCTGACTTTTGGACGCACTGTGTTTCCATTTGTTCAAATTCTAACCTTATTAGAGCAGTCTTTTCTAGTCGATATCGGAATGAAACAGACGGATTACAAGTTTGTTTTCGCATTGCTATTCAATGTGAAAACACATTTGTCGTGGAGACATTACTAAATAGCGGACTTGCGAGAGTTAATTCATCGGACCTTGAATTACTCAAAGGAGAAATTGGGAGAGAAATGTTTCAACTTTTAAAAGGTTATTCTTGTTAAAATAAAAATTCAAGTTCAAAACAAAATATGCGTGTGAGTGTGCGAGTATGTAAAAGAGAAGCAGTAAAACGACGCGAAAATGCCGCGCGGCTATACATATATCATTAAAGCTTTGTAGTCAGCAATTTCGCTAACGACAAGAGTAGTCTCGAAATGATATATTTCTGTCAAGTTCTTCCAGAGATTATCAACGCGGTAATCTCTATCAACCAGAATAAATACAAAGACTGTATACTTGTTGCTGAAGAGAAATGGAATGAACCATTCAAGTTCAATTCCAAACATTTGAGGCTTAGGTCCAGTTGCAATTCCGGCATACACTTGTATGTTCATTAAAGTAGGAAGAGTATCCCAGAAGTTATCATACACCTCTATAACATCAAAACTCAAATCAGTCTCTTGTTCGAGTCTCTGAGTAAGTACATCGCTCGGAGATAACTGAACAATGTCAATCTCTTCGCCGCGCTGTGCAGCTTTAGCTCCTTTCTGACCGACTTGAAGAGTATATAGCATGATGTCTATAAAGGCGTCCGCGAACTCGGTGATGATATTATCAGGAGGAATTTCTCCAGGTACCTTTTTCACAAAGGCAATTGGAGGTACGAACGCATCCAAATAATTTCTGGTTTCTGGATCTGATATGAAGAGCAAAGTCAATTGTTTTCTATTATTAATTGAATTCAAGTTCTTTCTTTCGGGTTTCTTCATGCGAGGAACACTTAGCATTTCAAGCCTCTCGTTCTTAGAGGTTTGGGGGCTTGCATCACGCTTTTGTTCGCGCGGAATAGGTCTAAGCGCCGAATGCTGACGAAGAGCGCTTTGGCGCTTTGGAATATGGGAAGGAGAATTTCTTTGAAATTTTCTATGGGGATTTTTAAAGTGTCTTTGAATAGGAGTTGGATTACGAGGCGGCGGAGGAGTTGGAGTTCTCTTCTTTGGAGTTGGATTACGAGGCGGCGGAGGAGTTGGAGTTCTCTTCTTTGGAACGGTAGAACGCTCGGCTTTTTCAGCTCTTAAAATATCCGCGCATTCTTTGGTTAACTTTTTGTGCGTCGGTCCATTGGCTGCTATTTTTCTTTTTGTCAAGGGATTGATATCCTGTTTCAGAAAAAACTGTCGGCAAGTTTCACTGTTCATTTATATAGAATTCAAATTAATCTATGTAAATGTTTAGTTTATTCATGTTTGCTTAATTCCAGCCTTAAATAATCTTCAATCTCAAAATAACGGTAGCTACTTACCATCTGAAGCGCGCGTCTAAGATGAACAGGGCTAATTTTTGTTTCTGCTTCAATTAAGTATTTTACAAACTCAAGATTTCTTCCAACACAAGCAATGCAGAGAGCATACTCCCTATAAGATTCCCAGCTATCAGTTGTTCTTTCTATAATGTACTTTGCTACGCTGAAATGGCCAATCATAATAGCCTTTCTCAGTGCGAAGTTGCGTTCGGCGTAAATATTAGCTCCCTGTTCGACTAAATACTCAAAGACTTCGAAATGTCCGTTTAAAGCCGCAAGTCGGACGGCGATGTCGTTGTCGAAATGAATATTCGCTCCGCTTTCTACTAAAAATTTAACTACTTCAAGATGGCCATATTTACTGGAAAACTTGAGCGGATATTCATTATTAGCTCCATTTTCAACAAGGTACTTTACTACGTCAAGATGACCATTTGCACTTGATGACCAAACGGCGTATTCATTCTCTGCATGTATATCGGCTCCATTTTCAATAAGATATTTTACTACTTCAAGATGACCATTTGCGCTCGATGACCGAAGAGCGTAATCATGTTGAGAATGAATATCACCTCCGTTTTCTACTAAGAACTGAACTACTTTGATATGACCACTGATACTCGCACATCGGAGCGCGCTCGTGGCCAGCGTGTACAAACCTCCTTCCTTTTCAAAGAGATATTTTACTACATCTAAATGACCATTCATACTTGAAATATGCAGAGCATAGTTATTCTCTGCATTTATATCAGCTCCTCTTTCAACGAGATATTTCACAACATGGAGATGGCCATTTTCACTTGCATCACCAAGTGCGCCGTTGTTGTTTCTCTTAATGTCTTCCCCTGTTTCATCCAAGTACTTTAAGACTGACAGATTGCCCGTCAAAGCTGCCTTCTTGATAGTATGCTCTTCTGAATCAAACAGAGTATATTCAAATATCCTTCTTAATAATTGTGGCTCAAAGATGTTGCTTTTCGACATGTATGAGAGAGAAGTAATAATGACGTGCGGAAATGTAGCCCTGCTTTTTTCAGTTAAAAAATTACCAATCATCTATTTCCTTCAAACTTATCCTCAATTAATAGAAAACTGATTTAATGGTACTTTTTCATTTTAAATTCATAATGATATTTGAAATGCTTGCTAGTGAACTTTTCAAGGAGGCTTGCGAAACAGAGATCAACAATCTGAACCTAGAGAATCAAAAGCCGAAATCATCACACTCGTTTAGTGAGCTTTTGGGCCGGCAATTTTCACAGTCAGTATACATCAAAATCGGCTGTGTTATTGAGCGCGGGCTTTCAAGATTACTCGAGGCAAAAGGTCTCAAAATAACTGCGGCCAAGGAAGATTGTCCCGCGCAGCTTGATATCCTGTTTGAACTCGACAAGACAGTCTATTATTTCGAGCTCAAACTTAACGTTAATCTAGATACTGAGAAGTGCAAGGCGACAAATGAAAAGATTGATAAAGTAAAGGAATATCTCGAACGAAAATACAAAGATGTTCAGGCAGGTATACTCTGCATGAGATATCCAGAAAGTCAATGCTACTCCTTTGTTAAAAAGGAGCTAAAGTATCGACCGTGGGGTTATCTAGATTTTTTCAAGTTGATTGGCGAAGAAATGGACCAAAAGTCATTTGAAGATTTTATTCGGCGCGATTTTACAGAGATACTGTATAACAAGTTGAATTCTTCAAACTCAAAAAATTGTCCCAAGATAGAGTGCAATAAATTCAACTCTGATTTACCGCCGATGTTTAAGTGGTCGGGCGGCAAAAGAGATGAATTGTCGGTTATTATGAAATACATTCCACCCTTTGATTGCTACTTTGAGCCATTCGTTGGCGGGGCATCTGTCCTGTTTGCACTCAAGCCACCGAAAGCCGTTATTGGAGACAGTCATCATGAAGTTATCGCATTCTACAAACAAATTCAAAAAGGAGCAGGCGACCAGTTATTCGAAGACCTTTCAAAAATTCCAAATGATGAAAAGTCTTACTATGAAATGCGCGCCTCAAAATGCTCAACAGAGTACGAAGTTGCGCGCAAATTCTTTTACCTTCGAAAGACGGCATACCGCGGAATGTTGCGGTATAACCAAAGTGGCGAATTCAATATTCCTTTTGGGCGCTACAAAACATACGACATTGAAATTCTTCGACGCGCTGCTTATCGTGAAGTTTTGTCAAAGGCAAATATTGTTTTGGGAGATTTTGCCAAGACAATTTCACAAGCCGGCGAAAGAGATTTTATTTTTCTTGATCCGCCGTACGACTGCGAATTCACTACATATGGACCAAGCGGCTCTTTTACGGCAAATGATCATATTCGACTGGCGCTGATGTTGAGACATACAACTGCAAAATGGCTCATGATAATTTCAGAGACAGCTCTTATAAAAATGCTGTACGATGATTTCATCATCGCAAAGTATCCAAAGAAATACAAGTTTAAACTACACTCCGGTAGAATTGGAGACGAAGAGTGTCAACACTTGGTGATAGGAAATGTAAAAGAACAGAGGCAATCAACAGATAATGAACAGGAGCGTGTACCTCGCGAGGCTGAATTACATTCCCTTAAACTTGGCGCGCTTCAAGACATTGCGCGGTCATTTCCTCGGAATATCAAAGCGTTCGGAGGGTGGTCAGGAAAAACAAAAGTCGAGCTTATCAATTGGATTATGCGCCGCGAGGGACTAAATTAATAAAGTGATATGAACTTTACAAGTTGTTTGAGTGAATAAGATAGACATGAACGATTTTTTGACAGAAGAGAGTAGAGCATCTTTTCCTCATATTATGGTTGTTGCATTTGCGTATATGAGGAAAAGCGCAATTTTTGAACCGCAGCTGTCAAAAAAGATATTTGAATATACTCTGTTCAATCCGGAGGAACATAATATCAAAATCGCCGCGGAGACTGGCAATCTCGCCGTTTTGAAATATTTGATGCAATATGGATACGAGAGGCCAAGCAGCTGCTTTTACGCGCTTCAAAGAGCGTGCGAGTATGGTCATCTTGAGATGGTAAAATATTTGGTTGAAAAGGGAACTGATCTGCACACGCTGGACGAAATATCACTTCGAAATGCATGTACAAGTGGGCATTTGCATGTCGTCAAATATCTTGTCGAACAAGGAGCAGATATTCATGCTTCTGATGAAGATCCCCTTCACCTCGCGTGTCAAAACGGCCACCTTGACGTGGTTAAGTATCTCGTGGAAGAGGGGGTCGATATTCATGCACAGGATGACTATGCACTTTGGAAGGCGGCCGAAAGTTGTCATATTGAAATCGTAAAGTATCTAATTGAGCGCGGCGCAGAAATCCATGCCATGAACGATTGTGCCCTTCGAATGGCAAGTCAAGACGGCTGTTTTGAATTTGTCCAATACCTTGTTGAGCGCGGAGCAAATATACATGCTCTCAGCGAATACTCACTCCGCGTCGCAAGTTCAAATGGCCACTTTGAAGTAGTTAGATATCTCGCCGACAATGGGGCTAACATTCGAGTTTGGAACGATAGCCCAGTGAGGGTTGCCGGGGAGAATGGTCATTTAGATATTGTCAAGTTTTTAGTTGAAAGAGGCGCGAATGTTTATGCTCTCGATAACTACGCGCTCAGATTTGCAAGAGAAAATAATCACCGCGAGGTAGTGCAATTTATCATCTCTTTGCGCCGCGGGTTGTAAGACGAAGACGGGTCAAGGAAAAGAAACAGACAGGTACAATTTAACTTAAAATAAACGAATTTTATTTATCCACGATATATTTGTATGTTTTATCATTGTTCTCTATTTTCGACTAGATATTCCACCACCTCAGAATGTCCATTCTGTATTGCGAGTTGAAGAGCAACTTCGTTTGACGTGCGAATATCCGCGCCGCTTTCAACAAGATACTTCACCACTGCAAGATGACCCTCCCAGCTGGCAAAGCAAAGCGCACAATCATTCAAGGCGTGGATATTGGCTCCATTGTCGATGAGAAATTTCACCACTGCAAGATGACCCTCCAAGCTGGCAAGGCGAAGCGCAAAATCATCCAAGGCGTGGATATTGGCTCCATTGTCGACGAGAAATTTTACTATTGCAAGATGACCCTCCCAGCTGGCAAAGCGAAGCGCACAATCATTCAAGACGTGGATATTGGCTCCATTGTCAACGAGAAATTTTACTACTGCAAGATGACCCTGTTGACTGGCAAAGCGAAGCTGATATTCATTCTCGACATGAATATCAGCTCCGTTTGCAACTAGATACTCTAAGACATCTAAATTTCCAGTTTTGGCCGCGTTTACGACAGTATGTTCCTTTGCATTGAAGAGCGTATATTCAAATATTCTCTTCAATACATGCGGTTCAAAAATGTCGCTTTTTGACACATATGAAAGAGCGGCGCCGATAATATGCGGAAACGCTTCCTTACTCTCTTCGGTTAAAAAGCTTGCAATCATTGGTGTATGCCTTTTCTCGAGCCGCCCGCCGATAAATCAGTTTCGTTAGCCGCCGCAACAAATAAATTTGAGTTTGAAATGAATGCGAAAAGGCGGAAATTCTTAAGAGCCCATCATATGTTCGCGGTGCGTCTCCAGCCTTGAGTCACTTCGGCTCATCGGAAAATGATTTCGAAATAGTGCATGCTGAAAAAAGTATAAAAAATGAAGAGATTTGATACGCCAGCAAACTGTATTGTTGATGTTGGAATCGAGTGTGTCGACGAACAAATCAAAAAGTGCATTCCATTTGAAACGCCGAAGGAAGTCGTCGGCCTCATTGGCGCATTTATGGTTCCCTATAATATTGAGGCTAGCGCGCCCGAGTTGATTGGAGCTGATCCTGCCCAATGCTCCGTTTTGGAATGGATTTTAAGAGAAGAGAGATGGGATCAGAATGAAGTAGAAGAATGCTTGGCGAAAGTACTATCGCTGGTTTGGGATGAAAAGAGCGATAAGATGCGCGGAATTATCGCGAACTACTTTATGCGGTCTGGAAAGTGTCTCTCTATCTCTTTGTTTAGAGACCAGATAGATTATGACGTGAGAAAGGCGATTTATGTGGTGGAGAATTTTAGATTGAGCAAGAGGGAGTTAACGGTGTTTCTGGAAAACGCCTTTGAAGAGAAAGAAGTTAAACTGGTTCGCGCGATTTTGGGAAGAAATTTTGAGATTTCCCCTGCTTTTTTGAAACAAGTCGGAATGTTTTGCTGCTCAAACGCGGATTGTTGCTGCTCAGACGTGGAAATTATTGACGCGGTACTATTTAGTCGTGCGTGGACAAGAGAAGAATTGATGGAGATTTTTCAGTTTGGAGTTAACTATGAAAACTTGACGCTGACGGAATTTATGTTGGAAAACCGTCTCTGTGATATTTCGTCTTTGGATTTTAAAGAACTCGAACAAAGGGCCGGGAGGGAATTATTCGGACTAATTCGTAGCTTTTCTTAATATTAAAATAAAATACGCTTTTCTTGGAGAATAACTTTTTTAAAAGAGCATTTATTGGAGGCAAGCCTCGTTGTGGCTCGCTATTTTTATTATCGACGAAACTAATTCGTCAACCGCGCGCCTCTCGTACAGACAAGACAGCCGCGAGCTTTACGCGCGCTGCGCTGTCAAACGTCAAGCCGATATACAAGCGGCCGTTAATAATGTAGATTTTTCGTTCATTCAACACAATCGACGAAAGTGGTCTAAGGACGAACTCGGCCGTGTTTGACACGCCAGTAATTTGCGGCGCGCGGATTTTCAAAAAGCCATACCGAGTTATTATCTCTACATCATTTAAACAGTACAACTCGCCAATGCAACTTCTAATTCTCGCGCCCAAACCCAAATCGAGCCACGAGTGGAACATGCTCGGCGGGTTCCTATTGTGGTTGGGAAAGGAAACAAAATGGTCAGCCAAATTGTCAAAAAGAATATCACAGCGATTGCACAAGGAATGGCTCATTCCGCGCGGCGGCAAACACTCGTGTAGCTGAAGAGAAATGTTTCCTATCCTGATTCCTTTTTGCCGCGGAACAGACGCGCGCGCACCTCTGCAGGTCTGCCTCAGCGAAATTCTCTCATCAATGTCAAGAAGTTCTATAAAGTATGAACAAAGATTTGGCTCAAATAGCATATCCATGATTGATATATTAGGCAACAGTTATTAATGCGCGAGCAAAGAGATTTACTTAAGTGAATAGAATAGAGTTTATAAATGAGCTTAATCACCGTCGGCCCCAGAGAATATTTCTGCGCTCTCGAACTATCAGAAAAGTACCCAAGCTTTTTTCTAGGCGCCAAAGCAAGATACATTCGCCGAATTGTTGAGAAACAAAACATTCCCGCTAATGCATATATTTATGCTGCAAAGCAGGGCGACAAATGGATAGCATCGACGCCAACATATAAGCGCGCCAAACTGCTCCTGGAGCGCGGCTGGGTACAACTAAACATTCAGGGAAATGACCAAGAAGAAAAATACCAGCCTTGTCCGCCGGCGATTGACCTGCTGGACGCGGACCGGTTTCGGGATGATAATGGTAAGTTATTTGAAGTTAAAATTGTCGGAGAGCGGTCTGAGAACGGCTGTTTTTTTAAGGCCGTGGACATAGCTTCCGCGTTTGGAGTACCTAACTTGAGAACATCTCTACTGAATATGGAAGGCAATTATAAAAGAGGAAGAGACTATCGAACGTTTGATTGTTCTAAACGCTGCGGTGAAGACAGTGTATACACTGTAGCGAACACACTACAAACCTTCCTCACATTTGACGGGCTATTACGTGTCCTCTATTCTTCGCGTACTGGAAATGCAAATGAGTTCAGAAAGTGGTGCACGTCGGTTCTTTTCCGTTCAACTTTTGGCGCGCCGGATGAAAAGCGCGAGCTCGCAGAAGACATTCTCGACCTTCCTTCAAAGACGCTTAAAAATGTATTGTCAAAAAGCGCGACCGACATTCCTGTGATTTATTTGTTCAAAGTGTACCCTCCCAATTCTCCATCGCGCGCCTTCTACAAGTTTGGCTGCACGTGCAATTTCAAAAGGCGCGCGGACGAACTGAAGAGAAAGTTCAAAGAGATGAATTTGGCGGATGAACTGGAACTATTCTCATATATCGATTCAAAGTACATCTTTCAAGCGGAGGCCGCGCTCAAGTCTTCACTGACTGCCGTCGGAACTTCTGTAAAGCTAGAAGACTGCTCGGATACCGAGTTCGTGAACTTGCCTCTCGATAAAGGAAATTTCATTCGAGACCAGTTTAGATTGATTGCGTCAATGTACGCCGGTCAGACCTTCGAGCTTCAGAGAGACATGGAAGTAATGAAAGTGCGCCACGAGACAGAGATACAGTTGCTCCGAAAGGAAATGGAAATTCAAATTCAAGCAAAAGAGATTGAGATACTGCGCCTCAAGCTTCAGCTCGCGAATTGTTCTCGGTGAATTTATTGTGTATTTCAATACTATTTCGAAGCTTAGTATTGAAACGCGCGCGCAAAGCTATTTCAGATAAATCAATAAAAGTTTTTATTTATGGAGAAAATCCCTGGCGGCGCAAAATCCAATGCGCCAAGTCTGTCTTGTTCTTTCCTGACCAGCCGCCAAAGGTCTTGTCACGAGGAAACACGCGTGCGACTTCTCGGAGTTGATTTTGAGTTTGGTTCATCAATTCGACAAATCGTTGTTCATATGTCGGCGTTTCTGGCTCGGGTTCGAGTTCGAGTTCAGGCTCAATCTTGAGCTCTTCTTGCACGCCAGCTGTAATTTTCCCTTCTTGGTCGATTTCGACGTCTATTTTTGGAAACAGCTCCTTAGCTTCTTCGGCCGGCTCGAGACGCTCGTCAAACACTTCGTGTGCCATTTCAACCATCTCTTGTTCTGTCAAATTTCCGTTATGGGGTAAAATAATCGATTGAAACTTGAGATTAAATTCGGCGCCGCGCTCCTGTATACGCCTCTCAAACTCGCTTGCGAGTGTGCGTGCGTTTGGAACAGGCGCGATTATAGCAGAGCGCCGGAAGTCTGGAAATCTTTCACTCAATCTCTTCTCCCTATTCTTAATGTGAAACGGTCGCGCTCTGCATTGAGTATAATGCCTACCATGCTCGTCTTCAAAGCAGTAATAAAGGGCATAGGTTTCAGCATCCTTGTGTTGGATATGCCTGAACGGAACTCTTGTCTCAACTGCTCCATCAAGTGTCCTTTGTATACCCTGAGTATTATTGTTAGCTCGATTGACCCCGCGTACAGCCTCGATTATATTCTCGTTTGCGAGGTCAAGCTTGCGGTGCGCTTCGTTGAGTAATCGTTTTGTTTCTTCATATCTTCTCTCGCTTTCTCTAAACCTTCTTTCGCTCTCTTCATGTCTCCTTTCTTCTTCTTTATATTTCTTTTCGATTTTCTCATTCAGTAGTTTGAGTTGGCTAATTTCTCCGTTTTTCTCTCTCATCGCTTGCTCGTATTGGCAAACAATAAAGTTGTTTACGATGCGCGACACTTTGATTGCAAATTGAGGGGAAATCCAAGAAGCGATGTGCGGCACTAGGTCTTGGTGAACGTATGTGCCTGAAAGTTCATAGTCTGAGCCTGCTTGATAAGTTTCAATAAGCTGGGTGGTCGGAATTCCGACCACCTGACTAAGTTCCTCGACCATTTTCCTGGAAGAACTATTTTCATTCCAGTGTTTAAAATTCTTCCCTCCATCTCTGCAGAGTTTTGTAATATTCACAAACCCATCTCTTCTGCGAATGAGAACTTTAAACTCGCCGTACTTTCCCCAGCCATAATCCTGCTTTATAGGTTCATAAACGATTTCGTTCAGGTTTCTAACAACTTGCATTTTGTACTTGTATTTGTACCTAGACGGTAATGTATTAATTCATTTTACTCTGCGAGCAGTGGTATCTACTAGATGCTATTTCGAATGGGTCAATAAAAAGTTTTTTAATTACTCAAGAAACTGTACTTCTATTCCAAAAGCTCGACAATCTTCTTCGATAATGTCTCTTGGCGCGCTTTCTGAATCAAAAAGGTAAATTGCAGCAACGCGGTCCATATATTCCTGTCGATAACAGATGACCTGCCCAATAGCGTGTTTCCAACGGCTCGCGTGCTTAACCTCAATGATTTTAGTTGGCGTCAGAACATCAATACTACCGCGGCGTGTCTCGACCTCCATTTCTCCTTTCTCTCGCGCAGCGACTAGCTCTTGCCACTTCTTCTCTTCTTGATTGTTTTCAGACGGATAGTTGCTAATACAGTCTCCCATTACAGTCCAGTAGCTTGCTTCGTTTCGGGAAGAAAGTTCTCTCCATTCTTGTATGATTTTAGAAACGATAATTCCAAATCTAGGGGAAATCCACGTAGCAATGTGTGGGACTAAAAAGGGATGTACGTACGTACCTCTGATAAGATTATTTCCTCCGAGGACCTTCTCAATTAACTTATTCTTGCATAGTTTTGTAATTAGAAGCAGCTCATTTACCATCTGCTTTGATGCTTCGTTTGAATTCCAGTGAAAGAATTCCTTTCCTCCTTTCTTGCACAACTTGGTCGCATTTACATATCCATCCTTTTTTCTAATCAATACTTTGACTTCTCCATACTTTACCCATCCGTAATCCTGATTTACAGGTTCGTAAGCAGCATCGTCGAGATTGCTAACAGCTTGCATTTGTGCTTGTATTCGCACTCGAACGAATACGCGTCAATTCATTTTTTTTATCAAAAGGTACAATGTTCTTTGCACTTATTTCTTGCACCAGAGTACTAAAAAATAAGTCAGCTCTGACTCCAATTGTTTCGACAAGAACACACACGCTCGTCCCGTTTACAATTTGTGCCTTCAGCCGTGTCTTCGACAGGGAAACAGAAGATTATTGAAAATTTACTTTAGTATAAATGCCGTACGCAGGAGGAAAAGCAAAACTCGGCTTAGAAATAGCAGAGGTTATAGCTAGAGTAGCTGATTTACTCAACTACAATGATTCCATAATAGTTCCATTCGCAGGATTTCTCGGCGTCAGCCGTTTTCTTGTTGATTTTGGGTTTAAAATAAAGGCAAATGATGCCAATTCCGACATTATCGCCATGTGGAAGTCTCTCAAGTCTGGGAGATGGAAACTTCCGTCTCGGCCTGTTTCAAAAGAAGATTATTTGCATCTTAAAGAAGGTTATGGTCTGCCCGAAGAAAGAGGTTTTTTCGGCGTTGCGTGTGCTTATTCGGGTATTCCTTTTGCCGGCTATAGAATTCGTTCAGAAGTTCAAAATTTTTTTCAGCAGACGACGGTAAATGTGGAGAGAGCATTGCCATCTCTTTCCAAAATTTCATTCTCTTCGAAAGATTACAGAACTTTTCTGCGAGGCATTGAAAACAAAATAATATACTGCGATCCTCCGTATATGAATAATAACTTCAAAACAGCTTATTTTGAAGATTTTGATTCAGTTCAATTTTGGCGAGAGATGAGAATATTGTCAAAGAAAAACGTCGTATTAATATCGGAATACGAAGCGCCGCCGGACTTTGAACCCATTTGGGAGCACGAAGTTTCATATGTTTACAGTGGAAAAAAGAAGAAAAAAACTGAAAAATTGTTTATTTATGAAAAAATGGCACAAAGGTTGTCTTTGCTTTCTCGTACTTGATATGTATAAACTCACCCTCTCGTAAGATATCATTCCTCGCCCGCTCTCTCCAATGGAAAACTCTCTGATAGTCATTCTTGCCAGGTCGATAAAAGGTACTACTTCTTGTCCAAGCGTTTTTCAAACGTTCATAAACAAAATCAAAAAACTTGATATCTTCAGCTCCGAGATCTGAACGATATATGAGCAGGACTTGGTCCTCAAGCTTCTTTTCGTCATCAAATTTGTTTTCTTGACAAATTTTAAACGAGTCCTGCACTCTTTTCTTTCCGCGAGTAAGAAACTTTAGCTCGTCCAACTCTTCCGCCTCGTGTTGCTCTATCTGCACCTCTTTTGCGCAGACAGCGACCGTAAGTTCTTCCTTCATTTTGCTCTCTTGGAGCTGTCGAATAATGCTTTTTGATGCAGTGTAGCTCTTCTCAATTTTGGATTTGATTCTCTCAGTAGTGTACAGTTTCAGGGGAATCAAATCAGAAAAGTTTCCAAGAATGCGGCACCCTTGCAGCGCGCTCGCGCATGAAGTATCAGCCGACTTAATCATTACCTGGTGCGTCAAATGCCACCCACTCTCATGGTCTGCAAAGTTGATTCCGCGGTCCGCCATTTGCCCGGCGATGATCACAATGTTTGGAAACAGCGCGTTGCCTCCGTTCTTCGAAAGCCAGTTCAGCGTCCCGGCGATTGAGTGTAGTTTATGCTGTTTAACAACATCTTTTCTTCCCGCGAAAGAAGAGTGGTGCATTTTGATGCCTTCGCCGGTGTACTTGATCAAACAAACATCCTTCATTTCCTTTGGAATGTGATGGAGCACTCCATCAATGTTGAATTGGTCTTCCTTGAACTGCCAAAACATGTCTCCAATAACTTTGAGGGTACGGTCAATGTTTATAAGAACAATCTTCGGGTGGCCGAGGTGGAATTTCTGGAACTCGTTGTCCACCGCGATGTCGCATAGGGTGTAAAAGAACTCGTTTGCGTCTTCCAGCGCGCGCGCCTCAATACGTAAACTTCTTATTCCCTTGTACAATCCCGAAGGAACAAGAGAGACGACATTCGCCGCCTTTATTTTCCAGTTTGCGACGAGAATATCCTGCACTGTTGCCGACACATAAACAACCTTCCCAGCGTTCGTGAATAACTTTGCGGTGTATGAATCTCTCAAATCCGCTTCATCAATGAAAACGACCGCGTTTTTCAAGTCGCGCTGCTTCGTCTTTTCAAATAGCTTGCAGAGATTTCCTGCGTGGAAAATTTCCACAAACGCGCAAGGGTGCGCCGGCGCGGGCTTCTTTCCATCAATAGCTGTAAAGTTCTTGTTTACCAGTCCCCTGTTGATTTCGAGATAGTTTACAATTCCGGCAAATCTGCGCAAAAACTGTTCCTTGTCCTGCGTTCTGGTACGCGTGATCACAAACACATCTCGGCCGCTTGCCAAATAGCAAAGCGCGCTAACCGCAATAAGTTCCGTCTTACCAGACTGAATTTCTCCTTGAAGAAGAATGTTCTCACGCGCCGCACCGTCATCTAAATGAAATCCAAAGGCATCAATGTATCTGCGGATGACTTTTGCGCTCGAGGGATAAATCTCGGACAAAGCGTTCAACAAATCACGGAAAAACTCTTCGGGAGAGAACGCGAACATCTTGTCGGAAAAGTCTCTAAACATTTCATGGAGTTGAGAAACAAAGAGGGAGTTGGCGCGCTCGCCGTCCTTTTGAATGCGCACGATGAACTTGTTGATGTTCTTGCGCTCAGCCGCCAAATTTCTGGCGGAGGGCTGCGCGCTCATAAATTGAAACACTTTCACCAAATCCTCAAATCTCTCACTCATCCCTCTACTTGGTTTCTTGGTTCCTTATTTCTATTTTCTCTCCGCGTCTAGGAATCATTTTCCAATATTTCTTCATTATGCGCTTTTTAAATGTTCATCGTAATAAATGTCTTCTCGAGTTCAAAAAGATTTCTTCTGTGATTTCATGCTCGCGAATGATACTGTATCGCAATTTTCCCAAGGACAAGTTGTCCGACCTTCTCCGTCGCTCGAACTTTTCTCAACCTCTTTTCTCTGTTCTTAATGTGAAACGGTCGCGCCCTGCATTGAGTATAATGGCTACCGCGTCCATCTTCAATGCAGTAATAAAGGGCAAAAGAAAAATAATTATAGACAATTGATAACTCCGTCTTGAGAACATCAATCAAGTTATCAACTGTCTATTTTTATTTTTCTTTTGTTCTTTTTATGCGCTCTGCTAATTTGTGTTTCTACTGCTTAAAGATATATCTGAATGGCCTCGCTTCTTCTCCGTATTCCGCCGTATTTCCAAGGCTATCTTCGAAATAAACAAGGCCATCTCTGACGTCAAAATCTCTCAAGCTTCGAAACGCCTCCATTTCGAAAACATCCTCAAAATTAGGGACGCAGCAAAAGTCAGCAAACCGAATTCGCGCGTATATCTTTCCGTCCGGGATACATAATTCTCTTGCATCATACAATGACAAATTGCTCGCATAACTACACTTGCCGCTTCTGGTTATCTCTTTAGCTTCCAGCCATCCAATAGTCAATCCGTGGCCGAACGGAACTGGTAGCCATCTCAGCTTCTTATTCTTCGTAAGAGCTGACTGTCTTGCTTTGTCTGTAGCCAGCTCCCTGAAAGAAAAAGAGAACTTCAATACAGCATCTTGAAATGTCATAAGATCCTTAGCATTTTTCATAATCGCATGAAGTTTCTCAACTTCAAAAGGCTTCTTGTTTCCTAAGTTCCAACGAGAATACAGGTGTGGCATATGTCTCTCCAAATAAAACCATAAACTCTCCTTAAACATCGACAACAAACAATCATCATACCTTGCACGAAGTTCAGCCGCTGCGTTGTGCGATACCGTCAAATAACCCTCCTTATACTCAAAGCACACGAGCGCGCTGAGTTTTGTATCTCTTGCCTCGAGCTCTTCGACGCGCCTCTTCAAACTCTCAATCTCCGCATGAGCACGAGCCAATTCATCCGCGAGCCTATCCTCTTCCGTCAGCGCAATTCTTCTCACTTTCGCGCCCCACGGAGCAAGTGCAAAAACGTGCTCGCAACTAACTTTCAACTCCGCCTCATTAAAAGACATCTTTTTAAACGCGCGCCTAAAGAAAAGGTCAATCTCCTCGTCGTCAAGATTTTCAAATCCGACCAGAATAATCTTTTCAGATTTGAACAATCGGTTTTCAGACACCAAAGAAAGAATAAAGCCCCCGTCGGCCGCTTCAAAAATAGCTTTGAATTCTCCAACAGTTCCTTCAAACACGCTCATATTATTTTGTTCACAGCTCAGGTCGCCGTCGCCACGCCGAACTCACTTTCCGGCGGCGGAAAGTGAGTTGGCTGCCGTCTAGTAGAATTCCGAACTTACTGGTAAAGGTATTATTTTATTGATGTTTACAAACTAATTCAAATCTCTTCTTTCGCAGCTGCTTCTCCAGGTCAATCGGCACCTTTGCCGCGCTTTCTTCGTCGACCGAGTAAATTCTTCCATCCTTTCCCAGCAAAAAATTCCTGTCCGCGAAATCTCCAATTCTAAACTCTTCTCTGAACCGAACCGCGCGCACGTAATCATCAAGTTGCGCTCCAACAAGCTTAAGAGGGTCAATAGTCAGCTTCATAGCTTCACAGTCCAGAACTTCCGTCTCCGGCCAAAGATTGCTACTCTTCTTCTTCAGAACAATATCTTTCTCTTCAAAAACAAGAGATGTTTCGAGAAATGGCCACGGCCGCGAGAGGTCGAGACTGTTTCGCACTCCTAAAGGTGTCTCGCCCCATCTGTCAGGCACTAAATAAACCAACTTTCCCTTGACCGCGGGCATACTACGCCGCGCCTTTTCCTCTTGCATTCTCAAAAAGAACTTCACCGGTTCGTCAGTCTTATAAGGGCCTTTGAGAAAAACAAGTTCGCCGCCGCCCGGCTTGCGCGCGATAACTGAATCCGTCTTTGTCTTTGAACAAACTAATTGACATCTCACAACGAGTTCATACTCGGTTTCCATCTGTTTGTCATTCTCAGATGACTTGCCGTAATATTTCGCCGCAAAACACGCCGGCAAGACAAACACTTCGTTTTCGACTTTTGAAGAAACATTGACAAAGAACCCGCGGTCCCGAACTCCCGTTCTTGTGTGCTTATCGTAAACGTAGTCATCAAACACGCGCGCGGAGAGAGACCGATGAGTTTTCCAATTATCATCAAAGACTGGAACAACAGGCTCAAAAGCGTATCCTCCAAACAGATGATGTAAGAGAGGGAGTAAAAAGAAAAGCGGCCTTTCTCGCGTCTTCACTTCTCTTATCCATCTAAGAGCGATGTCGATATCCTCAACGCCGGCACTCTTCATTTCTTGCGCGGCCTTTTTATACTCTGTTAGATAACTCTTTTGCTCAACTTTTTGCAAAAGGGTTTTGATACAGAACCAATCCTTCTCTTCGACTTGCTTTTCAAACTCCTCGCAGCGCGGCTGTTTAAGAGAATTTGAGTATACGCGCGCAAATGAACAAGCGCGCGTCTTTTTCGCCGCGCAAAGAAGTTGAACCAACTCTTGAATTAGCCTCGTCTGAGACCTGTCCTTTAGCCAACCAAACACGAGCTCATCGACGCGCGCCCAGCTTTTAACTCCCCCGAGACCAATATCTTCCATGTAAATAGTCATCAATCGATGTATCATATTTGTCCTAATTCTCTCACCGCCTTCGCACTCAGAAAAGAGGTCAAGCTCTCCAAGACAATACATTGCCGCTTCAACATTTCCCCGCCTCACATACTTTTGGAGGCCGGATTTGAGCACGTCGATTGAATGGCCATGAAAGCTCTTTTCTTTTCTATATGTCGCGTCCATTTTGTACTCGATGCTCTCCATTAACTCTGCTTATTCTTCCTCATAATACCCTGCCGGCGATCAATTTACCGTAGCGAGACATTTCTAAACTTGATATAAGTCGGCTTCTTGGGCGCCCAAGAAGCGTCGTTTCCGCCGTAGAACGAGCTAAAGTATACATAATTGACCGGCACGTATCCATAACTGTACCACTGAATTCCCGTTCTCTCAAGGACAAGCGAGCCATTGACATAAAGGCGCGCAATTCCGTCTTTTCTGTCTGCCCGTGAATTGACCTTGACGTATGTTTTGAAACGATGCCAAACTCCCGTTGAGAGCAAATTATCTTTACTTTCGCGCGAGATGCCACACTTTTCATTTCTCGCCGTTCTTTCTTGATCGTACATGTACATGCTAATGCGCGCGTTTAGTCTCCACATTAACCTAAAGCTCCAGGCATTTTTGGGTTGCGGCACAATGCAGCCGGTCGTCGCAATGCTCTTATTTCCGCCGCGAAATCCGGGCAACTTTCCGCCCTTCACCCATTCAAAGCCCTCGACAAACATGATATCATACTCGAGGGTCGCTTCTGATTTTGGCGGAGAAATGGCCTGAAAGCCTTCAATGCGCGGCGAGCCGATTGAGCTCGGAACGTACTTCACGACATCGTAGTGCTCAGTTGTAATATACTTGTTCTTGGTAAAGTCGCTGAATAAAAAAGCCGCGGCCGAAGACAGAATGAACAAAAGTCTGAAAAACATTTATTAGAATAGAAATATGTTCTTACTTAATAAAATTCACCTTGTATCAAACTGAAATGAAGCCTGAATTTGAAGCTTATCTTTACGCGGCTCGAACTAAAAAGGACTATACGAACAAGTACATGAAAGTTCTCGAGAAATGCTTCGAGGCCTACTGTCTCCAACCTAAAAGCACGTCGGCAGGATTTTCTCCAGAGCAACTTGATGACATGTGCGGCCAAATTTTCAACGGTTCACCGGAACTTAAACCGCTGGTTAAAACAGACTATCTTGATGATTTTGACTGTATATTTTGTGACAAAAAACATCCAAGCACTTTTCATTATAAGATTTCAAAGATGCTGATTTCAATTATTGACGCCTCAAATTAGTAGCAAACGCGCGCAAATAAAATATATGTTTTTCAAAAGCTTAAAAGAAAAGCTTTTGAAATAATATCTGATATAGTACAAAAACGCGCGCGCGACTTAGAGGACGGGGAAACCGAGGGCTCCTCCTGAAACACGAATGACGTTATTATTCACTCCAACATTAATATGCTGATAAGTCTGTCTGTAGTTCACACCGGAGTCGGTGAAGCCAAGAGCAGTAAATGGAGTTGGCAGAGTATCATTGTTGCCGTAGTAGTCATCAGTCGCAAGAGTTGAACCGAACACTCCATTAGCGGCGTTGATAGCATACTGAGTGGCATAAGGAGCGATGGACACATTGGTCAGCTTTCCGTAGTTGGTGCTGCCCTTGGGGTCCAGACTGACAAAGTCCAATGAGTAGGCGTACATGTGCAAGCCGGTCTTGGTTGGAATGACGGCGTTGGGCTGGTAGTATGGCTGAACCAATGCGAAGTAGTCGCTTCCAATTTGACTTAGTCTTGCAGTATTTTCGTAAATCAAACTGACATTTGAAATGGGGTCAGTTGCGTAAGGGAATGGCGGGCTGAATGACACGATAGGTCCGTTGGCAGTGTCTCCGACAATAGTTGGAGTCACCACGTAGCTTGACCTTTCTGCAGCAACGGTTGTATTTCTAACTCCAAAGAACAACACCTTGATGGCGTGAGAGAAACGAATGTCGTAGGTTGGGTTAGGATTGGTCTGCGGGGCCCAAGTCTGAGAAGGAGCAGTTTGAACTTGCTCAATCAAAATATCTCTCGGCGCGCAACCCATTCTTTTTCTTTCGTCATTGCTGACAATTGCGTAGTTAGCCCAAACATACACGTTGGTCAAAGAGGGAGCAGTTCCTCCGATATCGGCCAAGGTGGCGGCTCTAGAAGCAACGGCAGATGCGGCTGCTCCGGCGTCATCAACAATCAAAAGCTCATTCCAATCTCTGAACCACAATTGAATCTTCATGTCATTGTATGGCAAGGCGGCGGTAGGCAATGCAACACCGCTGTCTCTTGCGTAAAAGAATGGGAGAGGAACATTGAGAGTATATGATCTGAGAAATCTTCCTGGGGCGACAGGGTTGATAAGGTCGGAGATGTTTCCGATCATATTGTTATATCCGATTTCCTTTCCGGCCGGGGTGGTGAAGGCGGCCCAGAAGTCAAGGAAGTAAGAGTCAAATCGAGATGCGGGCAAGTCATTGAACGTAACTGAAGCCTCGCGAATCAAGTTGTGGCCGAGGTTGCGGGTCCATCTCAATCCAGTTCCGCTGGCCTGTGCAGAGAAGTTAATTTGAGGAATGTCAAATCGAAGCCAAGTCTGAAGCAAATAGTCTCCAGCACGAGTAATGTTGGCGGACCACTCGGATCCAAAGTCTCCGAGACCGTTGGAACGCTGCAAAACGGTTGGCACCTGAGTGAACCAAGTTGACTTTCTAGTCTCACGGACGAAGTAAGTCACGGCTTGCCCGCATCCGTACATATACTTCTCGAGCTCGTCGAAAGTTGCTAGATCGATAAATCCTGAGGTCAGGTTTCCAGACACAATTGAAGATGCCATTTCTTTATTGATGCTAAAAAAATTTTTTCAAAGTTCGTAAACTTTTTGTCAAACTATAAATAATGAATTGTCCATGCATTCTAAAAAGCGGCGCGAATAAAGGAAAAAGGTGTGGAAAATCAGTCAAGGAAGGGAGGACGTGTGGAATTCACAGAAATAACTGCAATTTAGGAGAAGAGATTCCAAAGAAGGGCTCACCTTCAGAAAAAGGGCCTTGCGACTTGGGGTACGAAATAAGCGCAAAGACAGGAAAGTGCGTCAAGAATTGTAAGCCCGGAACTGTCCGAAATGTAAAGACGAACCGCTGCAAAAGGGCAGGGTCTCGGTCTCCAAGACAATATGTCGAAGAAGAGAAACGACGTTCTCCAGCTCCGCGCAGAACTCCCTGGGTCCCCACTCGCGAAGAACGCGCGGTTTGGGGAGAAGGCCTCGATAGCAGAGTTCTTGACTTTTTGAATACTATGATTGTTGAGGGAGATATCAACTCTATAACGCATGGAGAAATTAAAAAACAGCTCAAACAAATGTTTGGACTCCGATCCGCCGATTACAGAAAGTATAGAGATTATGTCGCAGACCTTACAGATTGGAAGAAAACTCTTCTCGAAAGCAAAGTTTGCATGAAATGCACGCGCCGCCTTGACGCGCTTCGGAATTGGAAATAAAAATTGATTTCTCAATAGATAGAACTATAAATAGTATGAAAATGTCTCTTCTCCATCTTCCCACGAATATTCTTGAACTTATCTTATCGTTCGGAGACTGCGCGCTGTGTCCAGAACTTTCGAGCGCAGACATGTTTCCTGCGATAAGATATATATCAACACTCAGAAAAGATATAAGGCCTCTATACTATCGATACTGCGCGATACTCAAAAAGAAGGTCAGTTTAAACTGCTTCATCGAGAACAGAGATGAAGTTTCTGAAGATGTCAAATCTTTATTTGAACACCCATTTATGAGATTTGTATTTAGTCGCCCCGAACTTGTAATCGCGGGCAGCTTTGCTACTCAATTATTTCAGTCTGTTAGCAACTTGCCGAAAGAGACTTCTGACATTGACATATTTGTATTGAATCAATCGATTGCAGTGTTGTATTATCTCTTGTCGTTTATCAATAGCGCCGGGATAGAATATATTCAGATAAGCGGAAGTAGAAATATACTTCAGTTCAGAATTCCAGAACTAAAGTATCAAATTCAAGTCATACTTTTAGAATCTGTTATTACTGTGCATGATATAATTCAGACATTTGATATGAGCCATTGTCGTTGTGTAGTCTATCTTGGAAAAGTATATGCCACGCCAGATGCAGACTACTCTCTAAAGGTAAGACGCACGCTCTTGTACAAAAGAACGAGAGTGTGTAGACTTGCCAAAGCATTGCACTATGCAGATTCGATTATCGGAACAAAAAATACTTTGACGCGCGAGAATTGTTTATGCGATAACGCGGCCAAAGTTGAATGGCAGACTTATAGAACTGCTAATATTACTCCTGTTAAGATGAGCTTCAGAGATATCGGAGAATATGCTCACCAAGGACATACATTTGTTGAATTCTCTCGCATTCGAAAAGAGTTTGATATAAGCGCCGGCGCGGAAAGCGTTATCCCCAAGCTATCCTATCTCGAGTGGTTTAGAAGCGCTCCAATGCGCGCAACCTTTAAGCTCTCTTATTTTCAGCCGGATAATATCTTTCATGTGAACAGATACTTTTATACCAAGGATAAGCGATTTCACAAAGTTTATGAGTTTTGGAAATCAAAACTACACATCATCCAATCTTCGTACGATGCACATCTCGTTGCAAAGAGAAAAAGAAATACGTTTCTTCGTTTTTATCGCTCGGACAGAGACATTGACTTTCAGAGAATTCTCAAACCTCTCGATAAGATATTCACATACTTTCCTGTGCTTGAAAAGGGACCAACCTACTGGACCGACGGCGAGGAGTATGAATTAACAGTCGTTTTTCGCGCGCGAAATGTATTCATACTTAATAATTCATCGGAGGGATGAAATGAGTGATTCTCTAATGAACTTACCGGTTCAAAACACAGCAGTGGCAAGCCAAGATTATGCCAAAATTCAACCCTATATTGCTTCGCCCGCGCCTGCGCCGGCAAGTAAACCGCCTTCAAATAAATTCAAAATTAAAACATTTGCTATTATTTGCATCATATTTGCTGTTCTATCTCTTCCTCTTTTCAATACTTTATTTAAACTAAACTCTTATATAACATTAGCTATAAAGGTAGCAATTTTCGCGGTTAGTTTGTTCTTTATAATGAGGTTTACCTAAGCTTTTTAAAGGAATATTGTAATACGAGCAAATATGCTCTTGCGCGGCAGCAAGAATTCGTCATTGCTTCTTCTGTTAATTTCCTTATTTACATTCTCTTTGTGTAGGACTAAGTTAATGGTTAAAAATAACTGAGAAAATGTCCGACGTTGAAATCGCAAAATTGTTCTTTCAGAACCTGCTAAAAAAGTTGCCGCCCCATGAAGCAGAAATCGCGCGCGCGGTTTATGATACCATTTGGTGCAAGCACATTTTGCCGTCAGGAAAACGTTGCGGTGCGCCAGAAATAAAAAACAGCTTATGTTCCAAGCATTTAAAGTAAATTAAGAGAAGCTATTTCTAAAGTCAGAGCGTCTATAGAAATACCAAAGTGTCATCATTTATTGTTTACTCATATCTCCAAATAACAAAAGGATAAATGAGCTGTGCAAGACATACGAAGCAAGGAACAGAGTGCGGGCGGCCTGTTGTATCAGGAACAGACTACTGTCAAATACATGCTCCTAAAAAGGAGTGTTCTATATGTGCATCAAAACGTCGACTATTCAAAAGGTGTTCCGAATGTAAATTCGTCGACTGTACTGTCTGTTATAAGAAGCTTTCTCGGTGTCCGCAATGCAGGTATGTATACAATGAAGAACTGGACCGCCGTAATATCAGAGAGATACAAGAAGGTTTAAGTGAAGATTTCATTAGAGACAATGAAGTAACTTACATGAGAGAAGAGGAAGAAATACTCATGTGGGAGTTTCTACTCAATATCTCTTCTATTCGTTGAAAAACGCTCTGTCCACTTGCTGTATCCAAGCTTCGCGCGCAACTCAGAAGGAACATCAAAGCTTGTACTCGTGAAAACTCTCGGGTCTCCAAATTTTAGCCACTGCAAGAACGCATAGCAGTTTTCGGTCTTTGGCGAGTAGTGGTAGTGTTCGACAAGTTGAGGATTGCGCGCAACAATGTCAGACAGCTCGCTTGACATTTGTTTTTTGTACATAGTTTGATAATAAGAATCTGGAAATGGATACACAATGTACATAGGAGGATAATGTGGTCTATCCAGCTTCTCGGGGCAATTTTCCCTTACCCATTTTGTACAGTAAGAAAAGGGATTAAATGAAGGCGCGCATACTTGTTCTAGACTAGGAGCAGGAACAATTACATGGAACGTTCCATTAGCCGCCATAAATTCGTTCTCATATCTCTCCCAGTTTACCCAAGATGTAATACCAGTCTCTTGCCAAATCTCTTGCGGCGTCTTGTTTTTGAATGTCAGCCAATCGCGCGCGCGAATGATATGCTGGTTCCAAATGTTCCAGTATTTAATGTATAGCTTTGGTCTGTCTCTTATCATCTGCTCAAAGCTAACAAATCCTTCGCCGGGCAAATCATCGAGATTTGTGATGCTGTAATGATACATGAGAGTTTCTTGAGGAAGAATTTTGTACAATAGCCCATTATTGTGGCAGCGCAAAATCATCGTATCGGCATCTTCTTTTCCTTCAATATTGTTATCATACTGATATCTCTTCTTGTGTTTGTTGAATGCTTCATCTGAAGAGAATGGATAACCACCGAATTCATCTTTATCAAGGTCAGGATCATCGATGTCTGGCTTTCGATAACACAAGTCGCGCTTAACGTCGCAGAGCGTCAGACGCTCGGCATAGGCATTATTCCAAAGCTTTCCTACTACAATCGGTCCATTTCTCGTCATATGAGCGAAGAGACCGAGCCGCGAAAAATGGTAATAACCGGCAATAAATTCAGGAACGTGCCGCGCAGCATAACTCTGATAATCATTTGGGTCAATGCAATGAGGATTGAATGTCGGTATTTTGAACTTTTCGCCCGATTCTTTGACAATGTCGGCATGTTTTTCACAGAGGCGACCTTTTCCATAAATCTTTTCATTGCAGATTTGAATAACCCTTCTGTCAGGAATGATATAGCAGCATAGATTGGTTTTGCGCCGAACTGTCGGAAGCTGCGCGCTTGTGTCTATGATATCATCATTATCGCGCTCCGTTTCAGCTTCAGAACGTCCCTGTGTCTTTACAGAAGTGCTGAGAGAATTCCAGTCATAGTTATTCATCAAGTCGTCCCAGAATTCTCCCTTCTTCCACTTACACTCGGGAAGAAATCTTTCGATATCATCATTTATAATTATATTGCTGTGAATTCCACAGGTAAAATTCTTCTGAATTGGTTTTCCACAATACTGGCCCTTGCGGCGGCCACTTGGAAGCTTTGCGCGGCAGCCGGACGGAACTGATGGAAATTCCTTGATGCGACTTGGTATAGATAGGTAGTTTATAGTGTACTCCGGTTCCATCTTTGCATTCTTTTCTTCAACTTTTCTAAGTTCTTCGAGACATTTCCTGAGCTCTTCGCACTCTTCTTCGCATTGAGAAATCTCTGTCTCGAGTTTTGATTCTTCGAATTGATAAATCTCTGTCTCAAGTTTTGATTCTTCGAATTGAGAAATCTCTGTCTCGAGTTTTGATTCTTCGAATTGAGAAATCTCTGTCTGAGAAATCTCTGTCTCGAGTTTTGATTCTTCGAATTGAGAAATCTCTGTCTGAGAAATCTCTGTCTCGAGTTTTGATTCTTCGAATTGAGAAATCTCTGTCTGAGAAATCTCTGTC
>JACCDI010095505.1_pt1 | contig 46059 bp, 45 predicted proteins | sample 7442791 | NCBI WGS metagenome assembly JACCDI01 (sample SAMN15323434, study PRJNA562643) | freshwater metagenome | isolation source: river surface water | place: USA:Blue River Watershed | collected 2017-08-15 | reverse complement strand
ATAAATCATCCATGTGAACGACCTGACAACTGACTAAATCACTCTTCAATCTTTCAGCCAAAGTAGTTTTGCCAGAGCCAGCAACTCCATCTATTGCAATTACAACTGTTTGGCTAGAGCGTAGAAGATCTAGTTCATTAAACAACTGGGAATAGTTAATCAACTTTGAGTTTTTCCGACTCTCTTCGCCACCTAATCCAGCCCCAAATAGCAACCGCCAAGAAAATTACATATAAGAAACTGGTTAGATATAGCTCGCCTAAAAAGTATTGGTATGTGTATGCAATATTAACAACCACCCATATTGGCCAAGCTTCAAATCGTTGCCATATCATGAATAGCTGCGCGATTACACTGCCTACAAAACCAAATGATTCAATAACAGTTGATGAGGCACCGATATTCACCAAAATTGGCCAAAGCGCCAAAGAGGCAAGAGTGAAAACAATAATTAAAGTAACTCGCTCTTTTGTTGAAGATTTTCGAGGCCTTGCTCCTTTAGGACCCCATCCAAACCAACCCCAAATTCCGCCGGCTATAAATACAAATTGGAGCGCAGCACTTGCGTAGTACTGAGATTGAAAGAATAGATAGGCATAGAGCAGACTGCCCGCACCCCACCATGGCCAGGTAATTCGATTTCCAAAGACCCCAAGCACAACACCAGTCAATGCTGTTACAAAGGCCAGAATTTCTAAGACAGACATAACAAACCCCTTTCCAATTCGCATTACCGAACTGGTCAATCGGTCGGCTTGGAGATCAAGCCCTCTCAGCTAAATTTCTTAGCTCCCGTGTTATTTATCTTAGCGCACAAACAAATTGCCTATGATTGGTGCGTGTTGAAATTCGGCTATTTAGCAATGATCTTATTCACCATAGTTGGCTCATTTTGGCTTGAAGTTGTATTAAAGGTTGGTGTACTACGTAGGGCAAAGCGACTAGCCCTTAGCATATTTCCAGTCTCAATTGTTTTCATTATCTGGGACGCATATGCGATTTCTCAGGGACATTGGTTTTTTGATAAAGAGCAGATACTTGGAATTATTGGACCATTTGGAATTCCATTTGAAGAATATCTATTTTTTATCTTTGTCCCTATTGCTGCCATTATGACTATCGAAGCAGTTAGAACCGTAAAAAAACATTGGATTGTGGGAGACGAATAGTGAACTACACCGAAATTGCTGCTACAGCTTTCTTGATTTCAATATTGCTTGATTTATACATAATTAAGAGTCGGTTGTTAACTAAAGCTGTTTTCTGGACTAGTTATGCGATTATTCTTTTCTTTCAGTTAATAACAAACTGGTGGTTAACTTCCAGAGAGATAGTCATGTATGCTCCCGATGCCATTATTGGCCTTCGAATTGCTTCTGCACCTGTAGAAGATTTATTTTTTGGTTTTGCTCTTGTTCTATCTGTGATGAATCTGTGGATTTATTGGGGCAAAAAAGGAGTTCAAAAGAATTAACTACTCAACAAATTTAGATCTTAAATAGGCAGGCAGAGCTACCTTCATTCTGCGAAGTGTTGAAGTTTTTGCCCGCTTATCAAATACTTCATAATCTATCTTTTCTACTTCATCCACAATGCCACAATAGAGTTCACTTGCAGCTTTTATACACTCGCGACTCTTTGCGCTTAACAATTGAATTCCTGGCATGGATTCTAGTTGGAGATTTCTTACCCTAGCTATCTGCTCTTTTAAGGCACTTTTAATTTGAGGTGTCACAAACCTATTTTCTAGCATTTGGCGAGTAACACCATGAGATTGTAATTCAGTTACAGGTAAATAAACTCGGCCTCGTTCTAAATCTTCACCAACATCCCTAATGAAATTTGCAAGTTGAAATGCAACACCTAGCTTTTCTGCTGCAATTTTTGCATTTTCAAACTCACCTACAGATTCGGTACCCAGAATTGAAACCATTTGTAATCCAATAACCGCTGCTGATCCATAAACGTATTCGTAAAGATCCTCATAAGAGTGGTATTCAGTTACCGTTAAATCCATCTTCATAGAGTGCAAAAAAGCTTCAAAGTATGAAATCGGAATCTCAAACTTGGTTACAGTATCCACTAGTGCTGCAGCTATTGGATCTTGACTATTTCCAGATTTTAAGTCAGCCAATACTTGATCTCCCCAAGTATTTAATTTTTCTGTTTTTTCAATATCACTTAATTGTGAGGCTAGATCATCAACTATCTCATCGGCATATCTGGCAAATCCATAAAGTGCGTGAACGTAGGGTCGCTTTTCCTTGGGCAAAAGTAGGGTGGCTAGATAGTAAGTTTTCCCGTGCTTTGAATTTAATTTTTTACACTCTTGATATGAAGAGCGCAGCCGTGGATCTACAATTCCAGCAGCAGTTAGCTCATCCATCAATTATTTAACTGGGCCGACGATTCGTTCTGCTGCTAATCTGCCAGAGATAAGCACCATTGGCACGCCAACACCTGGTTGCGTGCCAGATCCTGTAAATACAATATTTTCATATCCCTTAGCTAGATTTCTAGGGCGAAATGGACCAGTTTGAAAGAAAGTATGTGCACTAGCAAATGGTGCGCCTTGTTCCATTCCTTGCCGTTGCCAATCTAGGGGAGTTGTCATCTGCTCTACCTCAATGCCCTTACCAAAATCTGTATAGCCACGTTCTTCCAACGCGCGAATCATTTCATCTCGATACTTTGGCCCTACTTTTTCCCAATCAATATCAGCACTTAAATTAGGTGTTGGAAATAGTACGTAATATGAAGACTTTCCAGCAGGGGCTAATGCCGGATCATCTTTTGATGGAACGGTCACTAAAATACTTGGATCACTCATCAATGTTTTCTTTTTTATTAATTCATCAAAGACGCCATCCCATGATTTTCCAAAGTGGATATTGTGATGAGCTAAATGGTCATATTTTTTATTGGAACCAATCAAAAGGGTTACGCAGGATGGCGAATACTTAAGCCGTTTAACAGATCTTGGCTGACCTCCAAGAAAATCCTGCCAAGCAACTGGTAGGTCAGGATTTAAAACCACCACGTCACAAGCAATCCGCTCGCCAGACTCGGTTATAACAGCTGTGGCTCTTCCATTGCTGCGCTCAATTGAAGTTACAGTTGAGTTGTATTTAAAAGTTACGCCGTGCTTTTCTGCTGCTCCGGCAAGCGCCCTAGGCACGGCATGCATTCCACCTTTTGGAAAGAACACTCCATTTACTGAATCCATGTATGCAATTACTGCATAAATCGCCAATGCTTGCTGAGGACTTACTCCGGCGTACATTGCCTGAAAGGAATAAACCTTTTGAGTTCTTGGATCCTTAAGAAATTGATTGACCTTAGGAGCTAATCTTCTAAATCCACCCAAGGCTATTAATCGCGCTAGATTCGGCGTTAACAAATTCAAGGGTGAGTCAATATTTCTATCTATGAAGTCATTCATTTCATACTTGTATAACTTGGTTACAAAATCGACATACTTTCCATAGCCAATTGCCTCTGCTGGACTAATGCTCTTAGCAATCTCTGCCTGCATTTGATTTGTATCAGCATGTACATCTAATTGTGATCCATCATGGTAAAAAGCACGGTAGAGAGGTTTAAGTGGTACTAAATCAAGCCAATCCTTAAGATCTTCACCAACGCATGCCAATGCATCAGCAATCAGATCTGGCATTGTTAAGACAGATGGTCCAGTATCAAATGCAAAGCCAGATTTGTTTAATAAACCGTTTCGACCCCCTGGAACAGCTTCCCGCTCGATTACAGTAACTTTGCGACCAGCACCTGCCAGCCGAAGCGCTGCGCTTAAACCTGCTAACCCTGCGCCAACAACTACGACATGATCTGTCGGACCTTTAACTTTAGCTGGCACAATTAAATCTTTCTGTTGGTTGCAAGTACTGCAAGTTCGGTCAGATACTTCTTTCCTTCTTGGCTAATTCCATCATGGTTTAGCGCAGTTAGTGAAGCATTGGTCAACTCCTCAATCATCAATTCAATGTGAGAAGAAGCACCAGTATCAGTGATTACCTGTTGAAGCTCTGAGATCATGCTTGGAGTGAGACCGGGATCTCCTAGATTTTCGGTAATTATTTTTTGTTGGGAAGTATTAGCCCGTTGTAAGGCGATTGCAATTAATGCCGTGCGTTTGCCCTCCCTTAAGTCATCGCCAGATGGCTTACCAGTTTGGGAAGGATCACCAAACACTCCCAACAGATCATCTCTAAGCTGGAATGCTTCACCTAGTGGAATGCCATATTTTGAATAAGCGCTAATTAAGTCGCTTGGTGCTTGTGCTAACGCAGCTCCAAAATGCAAAGGTCGTTCAATTGTGTATTTGCCAGATTTATATCGTGCCACTTTCATTGAACGTTCAACGCTTTGAGTTCCAAGTGCCTGTTCATAAACATCAAGGTACTGGCCTGCCATGAGCTCAACACGCATTTCATCATAAACAGGAAGAACAGATATCAACTGTTCAGGTGACAACCCTGCATTGTGAAGCATTTGTGCTGACCAAATAAGAGCTAAATCACCAATCAAAATTGCAGAGGCAACACCAAACTGAGATCCTAAACCTACTAATTTCTTATCTTGGTGCATTTTTTCAAATGATTTATGAATACTAGGTGCACCTCTGCGGGTATCAGATGCATCCATCACATCATCATGAATTAATGCGCAAACATGTACCAATTCCAGACTGGCAGTAGCTGAAATCAATTCTTTACTAGGTATGACTCCGGCTCCTATTAATCCCACATAGGCAAAGAGAGGTCTTAATCGCTTCCCACTTTCGAGCAAAAACTTTTCAAGGCTAACTGCAACCGGATCCAACTCTGGCCCTATTGTTCTAAGGTACTTACCCTGGTTAGTTACAAACTCCGTCAGGGCCTGATTTATTTCAGTGCGAATCCCATTTAGATCGTTGGTCGCAGAAAAACTCACGGCGCAACGGTACCCTGCCTTCTGTGAGCAATGATCTGAGAGCTACCTCATTTTCGTTGGAGTTCTTTCCGCCTAAGGATTTGGCAGGTGAGGAACGTCTTTGGCAGGTATTAGCGCAACTGCAGCCGCTTCATCCTGACTTTGTCTCTGTGACTTACGGTGCTGGTGGCTCCACCCGTGACCGAACAATTCGTGTTACCACTGAGATAACTGCCCGTACCGCTATTCCTACAGTTGCCCACTTAACCTGTGTCGGGTCTACTAAAAGTGAGCTACTTGAAATTCTCGAACAGTACAAAAAATCAGGGATCAAAAGTATCCTAGCTTTGCGCGGTGATCCACAAGGCGGTCCAACTTCTGCCTGGCACTCAATTACTGACGGTTTGGATCATGCAGATCAATTAGTTGAGTTGGCCATTGAATTAGGGGGACTTGAAGTTGGTGTTGCCGCATTTCCAGATGGTCATCCTGCATCCAATTTTGATCTAGATAAAGATATTGAGGTATTGCTAAGAAAGGAAGAATTGGGTGCAACTTTTGCAACCACACAATTCTTTTTCGAGTTTGAGAAATGGCAAAATATTGTTGATCGACTTTCCCGACGTGGCTCAAAGCTGCCAGTGATTGCGGGGATTTTACCCATAACAAATTTGAAACAGCTTTCTAGAATGGTGGAATTAAGTGGTGTTCAAATACCAGTACAAATACTTAATCGATTTGATGATGTTGCAGAAAATTCTAGCGAAGTAAAGAAGATTGGAATTGAGATTGCAACTGAGTTAGGCAGCAAATTATTGGAAGCGCAAGTGCCAGGTTTACATTTTTATACAATGAATACAGCTGAATCGACTATCGAGATTGCCAAGAATCTGGGGTTAGTAAAGTTATGAATAAAAGTGAATTTTTTGGTACATGGAGCATTCTACATGGTGATGCACGGGTCTCTGGGATTGTTAAGTGGTGGCTTACTATCTCTTTTTTTATTGCGAAAGCATTAGCAAAGATTCGAATATCTCCAAATGGCTTAACGCTATTTGGATTAGCTTTTGGTGTTCTACTTTATCTAAACGCCCAGTCAATTTGGGCTCCTATATTTTTGGTTTTATCTTTAATTTGCGATGGTATTGATGGCAGCTTAGCCATCATTACTAGAAAATTTTCAAAATGGGGAGCGATGTTAGATTCAGTAATCGATCGCTTGACAGAGGTTTTTTGGATACTAGCGCTCTACTCCATTGGAGTAGAGTTCAATCTTTTGGCTGCCGTCCTACTATTGGCTGTAATACAGGAATACTTAAGGGCTAGGGCTGGCGGAGTAGGAGTAGTTGAAGTTGGTGTTGTGACATATGCCGAGCGGCCGGTTCGAGCATCCTTTGTCTTTATTGCATTAATAGCATTTAATTTGAGTTTGAATTTTCTCAATCAAATTATTGCAATTTGGCTGGTTCTACAGGTTATAAGCTTGATCAAGATAAGTCGTTTTATTTTTTCGAAGTTAAACTAAGCCTTACCAATCGCATTTGCTACTAACTCCGCGCTAATTCCCACTAGCGGTAAGCCTCCACCTGGGTGGGCTGAACCGCCTACACAAAATAATCCCTTAACTTTTGAGCGATTACGGGCTCGCAAGAATGCTGAAGAGGCAGAGTTACTTGAGGTTCCATAAATTGATCCTCCTGGTGCCATGGCGTATCTCTCTAAGTCTGCTGGAGTTCGGTATTTCATAAAATCTAATCTGTTCGAAACATTCAAACCCAGAGCATCCATTTTTTTGATAATTGTTTTTGCATAATCTTCACCACCATGATTCCAATCCCAGCCAGTTTCAGGTTCATGGCGTGGTGCATTTACCAACACAAACCATGATTCCTTTCCGATGGACTTAACCATGGAATCATCTTTCGGTGCACAAACATAAATTGTTGGATCAGTAACGGGAACTTTCTGATTGAATATCTGATCAAACTCTGAATCATAATCTTGAGGAAAGTAAACATTGTGGTGATTTAACTGAACTGACTTATCTTTAGAGTTATCTAATCCAAGAAGTAGAGAGAATCCAGCGAGAGATTTTGTGGCTATTCTTAACTTTCTCCGCTCACTTTTTGCAGATGAAACCGTATCAGCCAATAATTTGTTGTAAACATATTCAGCGTCTGAGTTAGCAACAACAATATCTGAGGCAATCTGCTGACCACCTGCAATCTCGACGCCAGTTACTAAATTCCCATTAGTTAAAATTTTGGAAACTAGAGTGTTGAACTCAAACCTAACTCCTAAGTCACGACACCTTTGCTCGATTGCCTCAGATAGTTGCCCGATTCCACCTTTAATATGCCAAGCACCAAATGTGCTCTCAACAAATGCAATAGTTAACAAAACAGCTGGCGCAGATCTTGGATCACTTCCGGTGTAGGTGGCATATCGGTCAACAATCATCCTTAGGTGAGGATCTAAATTGTATTTCTTGCTCAATTCTCTAAGTGAAGTTAATGGTGCAATCTGATTGATCTGGCTAATTAGATTTTTACGCTTTAGCAAGGGCCAAATTGATTTTAATTCAGATTCAACAAAGGACTCCCGAGAAGCTTCCCACATCTTCTCTGCACGATTAATGATTTTCTTCCAACCATCGCTTGCAGCACTTCCAAATGATTTTTCTATCTCTAGGTATGTTTTTGGATTAGATAGATTTGGAAAAGTTACTGATTTCCCATCATTGAAGTGATAACTAAATGCTGGGTCAACTGGCGTTAATTCAAGAATGTGCTCTAAGCGCTTTCCAGTTTTTAGGAATAGGTCTCGATAAACCGCTGGTAGAGTCAATAGAGATGGACCCGTATCAAAACCATAATCACCAAACCATTCAGTTCTGCATTTACCACCAGAGCGGTCGCTGTTTTCATAAATTGTTACATCATGACCTTGTCGTGCCAAACGAGCAGCGGCACTCATACCACCGATGCCTGCGCCAATTACTGAAATTTTTGCCATCTAAGACAGCGTTCTATCACGCCAGGTTAATGTGTTAGTAAACCGGCCAAACCATGAGTAGATAATTAATCCAATTAGCAAAATTATTGATATTGGATGCAAGATTGCAGTGTTGGGTAAGGAGCCAGTCCTAAGTGAAGAGATAACGCGGCTTAAAAATACACACAAGAATGAGATTAATCCCAGTTCTGAACCGGCAAGTGCTGACACAAGCGGAATCAATCCGGTTAAAGCCAGTAGGAGGATTGCAACTAGGCTGCCGAAGAATGATCCAAAGGCTTTCCATAATGATTTTTGGTAACCCTTGAAAAGATCTCGCGCGCCTTTATACATAAGACAGTTAGCAACGTGACTTGCTTCAGCAACACCGCCTTTAAATCCCTTGCCCAGCAATTGTCGCGCCAGCATTAGATCATCCAAAACCTCAGTTTTAATCCCTGTGTGCCCACCTATTTTTAAGTAAGCATCTCGTTTCACAATTAGAAATTGTCCATTAGCAACCGCCATGGATTTAATTGAGAATTTCTGGGCAATCAATAGGGGCACAGATGATAACCAAGACCACTGCAAAAGGGGTTGAAAAATCTTCTGAACAAAGCCCACAGTTAATTGCCGAGGATAAGGTGATATGAAATCCCACTCTTTCATCTTTGAAATTGAACTAGCAATTGCATTTTTGCTCAATCTAACGTCGGCATCTAAGAAAACTAAATACTCATTTTGACTCACTTCAGCTAATTGCTGACATGCCCACAATTTACCAAGCCAATTTTCTGGCGGGTTAGAGCCAGTAATCAATTTGACCTGGTTAAAGGCTCTTACCTCTTCAGAAGTCTTATCACTTGAGTTGTCATCAAGTACTAATACTTCATAATTTTCAAGCCCCTGCTGGTTTACAACAGAGGTTAGACAATCCCTAGCATTTACCTCCTCATTGCGCATTGGGATCAAAATAGAAACTGTGTGTGGAATTTGCACTGGCGCATCTCTAATCACTCTGATAGTCAATGAATTAATGAGAACCATCACTAAAGTGAGCGATGCTAAGAGAAGTATAATTTCCATCAATTATTTGCTGGTGGCCCAAATCTTAATAGAAATACATAAGGTAGCAGGACTAAACCGAAAGCTATCCCACCAATTAGTGCCACTCCAGGTCTATTAAAGAAGAATAGATTTCCAACTACTCCTGAAAACCAGGTCCAGAATAGGAAAAAATCAGGAACTGCAGTTGAGGTTGCAATTTTTCTACGATCCTTTTTTAGAACAAAATTTAAAATTGCCATTAACCCCATTCCAGTTAGAAGCCAACCAAAGGTGTTGGAAAGTGGAATCTCCGGTTGGAATGGCACTGAAGCGCCAGTAAAATCCCAAACCCATCTTTGAGCAGAAACCATTTGTGGATCGAGAAACAGATCCCAGGCCATCATCCCAAGTCCACCATAGAGAAATACCCAATTCTTAGTGACTTTCCTAGCTGCAATAAAAATTGGGTGGGCCAACATCACCCAAGCAAATGGGACTACTAGTGGTACGCCATAAATTTGATACCCCAAAGTACCTGAATACTCATAAGAACCAAATGGCCATCCAGTTCTGCTGCCAATTTGTTCAACAATTAATGCATAGGTGAAAGTAATGAATAAAAACTGTAAAGCATAAATAACTCCATAGGCCAACATGGCATGCAAAAACATTGCAGCTGCTGCCCAATAGACAGTGGCAATTGTTACAAGACGAAGAGATTCACCCTCAATTAAGGGGTAGGAAATTTGTAATCCAATTGCAACTACTACGGTTGCATACAAAACAATCAGCTTCCAAGTTGCAACCTGCCTGCGCATATTTTTTCTTGGATAAAACTGACGGAGCGACATGGGTTAATTGTGCCTCATCACTTGAGAACCCCTTGCTCATGAATAACGGCAAATCGCGCAAATAACTCTTCTGAGTACCACTTATTGGTTTGCGTAGCAGCAATCGCCTTCACATGAGCATCGCCTTTATAGGCAAACTCTCGTAGGGCAGCGGCATTTTCCCAGATTGAAAAAGTTCCCTGCAGGCCGATCGGTGCTTCACCGATACCTATTGCATTAAGCAAGCCAGCTGATCTGTGCAAACTTGCAGTGACTGGAGGAACTGCCCTCCAAAACTGAAGATTCTTTCGCCAAACTATACGAGCCCTGGTTATTGCAGCAATTTTTCCATTCCAATCAAACTTCTCAGCTAAAAATGGTTCTCGCCTGGACCATAACCCATGTGAGGATATTGGTTTGAGAATCGCGCGATATTCATTTTGTGACATCTTGCGCCAGATTCTTATAACTGGCGAGTTTTCAAGCAATGTAAGTTGTGATTGATCGACGGTAATTAAGATTCCCCAACGAAATTGATCAGCATCTTTTGGTGTAAAACTTTCACCTTTTCCCGTTCCAAGTAGCTTTATAAATGAGTTTCTAAATTTGATTTTAAGCAAAAATTTATTTGAAGCCATATTTAAAATTGCTATTGGAAGAAAAAGTTTTTTAATTCGCCAGAAATAAACAACTGTAATCATTTTACTTCACTTACAGTTTGCTTTATCTCAGCGATGACCTCGGTTGGACTATCCCACATCGGAGCATGACCAGTGTTTGGAAGTACCACCCACTTGGCATGTGCCGGTGCAAGAGTTCTTTCTTGACAAGTCTTAGCTGGCAGAGTGTGATCACTATCGCCAAATACAATGGTTACGGCAACTTGCGAGTCGATTTGTTTATCAAATCGCTTTCCTAACAATGCATCCCAGGCTGGGAAATAACCGGTGGATTTTGCCATTGCATTTGTTGCATCTAAACAGATTTCGTAACTTAGTTCTTTCCACCTTGGGGAGACAGTTTCAAACCCAATCTTCTTTGCCCAGGTGTAATTCAAAAGCGAGGGGGCTAGTTTTTCTACCCCACTTGCCATGGCTCTTAACGCCAGCTCACCTGGGTAACGTGAGGTAAATGGAGTAAGCCAAAGCCCTGCAGGTGCCAACGCGGTAATAGTTTTTATTGCAGTTGGATTCAAAGCAGCCATTTCAAAACAGATCCAACCGCCAAGAGAATTACCAACTAGATGAAACTGATCAATTCCAATCTCCTTAAGATTTCTTAAAACCAATTCAGCTAAAGAGGTTGGATCCATCTTTTGAATTGGCGAGTAAGGACTTCGGCCGTGTCCTGGAAGATCTATCGTTATAACTTCAAATTGCTTAGCAAGTTCTGGAATAACTGGTTTCCAAGCAGTGGCAGCAGATCCCATGCCATGAATTAGAACCATGGCTTGACCAGAGCCATGAGTTTCCATTGCCAGTTTCACACAGATAAGATTACCTTCTGATGAAAAATCTGGATGTATCGCAGTTTGCTGAGAAGATCACCGATAAAAATGTAGTTGTGCTTGATGTTCGAACCCCTGCAGAGTTTGCACAGGGTCGAATCGCCAATTCAATCAATATCGATGTCTTATCAGATTACTTTATGTCTGATGTGGCTGGTTTAGACAAAGGTGTCGAATATGCAATCTACTGCCGCTCAGGAAAGCGATCCGTTGATGCAGCAATTGCAATGGATGAACTAGGTTTTTCAACGATCAATTTGATGGGTGGAATTATTGCCTGGCATGAATCAAATAGAGAGATTATTTAAATAAGGTAGGGATTAAATCCTCGACAAGACTTTTAATCTGATCTCTAATTGGACGGACATCTGCTACACCTTGCCCTGCTGGGTCGGGTAAAACCCAATCTAGATATCGCTTGCCTGGAAAAAATGGACAGGCATCGCCACATCCCATCGTAATCACCACATCTGATTGTTCGACAGCTAAAGCAGTTAAGATCTTTGGTTGTTCCTTTGAGATATCAATTCCTACCTCTTTCAATGCCTCAACCACCGCTGGATTTATTGAGTCTGCTGGTGCTGATCCGGCTGAACGAACTTCGACACGATCACCAGCTAAATGTGTCAAAAAAGCTGCTGCCATCTGAGATCGACCAGCGTTATGCACGCAAACAAAAATTACGGAGGGTTTACTCATGGTTATCTTTACTTGAGTTGGTCAGAATCCGAGCAACCAGCATGCCAAGAATTGCACCAACTACCTGCGCTGCTATAAACAAGATTACCGAAGCTGGGGCGATGCCTGTAAATGAATTAGTAAGAGTGCGTCCAATGGTTATTGCTGGGTTAGCAAAGGAGGTACTGGAGGTGAGCAAGATGGCGCCAAAAATCCAAAGCGGCACATAAAGTGCCACTAGATCATCTCGTCTTGGAAATCTTAAGATGATCCAAAGTAGTACCGCGGTTGCTAAAACCTCAGAGACAAATAGATTGGCACTGTTGCGCTTAATCTGGGAAAGTTCAAAAAAAGATTGTTCATATATAAAGTTTGCAATCCCTACTCCAATAATCGCACCAGTAATTTGAGATGTAATATAAAAAGCGGCAGATTTAAGATCCACTTTCTTTAGGTAGAGCATTACCAATGTGACAACTGGATTAAAGTGTGAACCACTAACCTTCATACCAATTCGTATAACTACCGCTAAACCAATAGCACTTGCTAAGGCATTGATTAAAAGTTTTGTTCCCTCATCAGGAGCTAATAGAGCGGCCATATGGCCAGAGCCCACCACAGATATAGATAAAATCATCGTTCCTAAAAACTCCATGGAATATGCTTTTTTATTGTCCACTCAAACTCCTTAGAACGAGGTGTTCAAACTTGAGTCAAAATAGTAAAGCCGGCAAGGCTGATCAATAAAAAGGCAAAGCCACGTTTTAGGTGAACAGTTGGTGTCTTGGCCGCTTTTTTCGAGGCAAAACCGGCTACTAGAACTGCAGCCACTGAGATCAATATTGGGTAGCCCCAATCGATATCAGACCAGATTGCGAATTTGGCAGCTAGAGCGGTTAGACAGTTCAGGGCAATTATTAACAGTGAGGTTCCGGCCGCTTTATTTTGGGGAGTGTGGAAAAACAAAACTAAAACTGGGATCGCTAAAAAGCCGCCGCCAATCCCAAACAAGCCGGTTAAGGATCCAATCAATAATGAGAGAGTTACTAATGCCCAGACCGACATCTGTCTTTCCGGTGAATCTTGGATCGGCTTAACCAGCATTGAGTATGCAGCACCAAGAAGTACCATGGAAAAACCAACCAAAATCACCGACTCTGGAATGCGATCAACAAATAAGCCAAATCCAATATTTGTGATCAAACCCAGCAACCAGATGGTAAGTGCTTCTTTAACCAAAACATCCTTAGATTTAAACTTTGGCCTAAGGCCGGCAACTGCCGCTAAGAAAACTACAGCAAGTGCTGCAGTTGTGGCAGCAGCTGCAGAAAAATCAAAAAGATATAGCAGGATTGGCACTGAAACCATCGCCCCACCTGCGCCAATAAAACCTAAAACTGCACCGATAAATACACCACTTAACAGCGCGATGATAACCAGGCCGAACTCCATATCCTGATACTCCCATATATTTCTCTTTTTGCATGGAATTAAAAACCGCCCCAAGGCTCTAAGCCTTAAGGCGGTTAGTAAGTGCTTTTAGATTAGCTAAAGAATAAAAGCGTTCCTACATTGCTACCAAAATCAGCGCCTCCGCGAAGGAGAGCAAAGATAATTAACGCTGCGCCAGCAAGGGATAGATCCTTAAAGAAGGCTATGGTTTCATTTTGCTTAGCCGTGGCATCGGTTTCCTTCCAGAAGCCGTGCATTATGAATGCGGTCGGAATAAGGAAAATTGCGATCAATAATGCGCCAAGGTCGGCATAAAATCCTAAGACGATATATACCCCGCCAATTAATATCATTAAACCACTTAGATAAACTGAGAATTTAGCCATCGGCACTTTCTTGTACTGGGCATAACTAGTCATAGCAGATGCCTTAGTGAAGTGAGAGATGCCAGAGCTAATAAACAAAAGTGCAAATAGCACTCTGCCAGCAATTAAAATGATTTCGGTCATTTGTATTTTCTTCCTTACTGATAATTTTACTAACTTCGCCCAACTGGGCCTTTGTGATAAAGGTAGAGGCTACTGTCAGGTATTTAAACTAAACTTGGGGTGTGTCCATGAATAAGTTTTTTATGCCAAGCAGATGCGGTAGCAGATGAATCAAGGTGAAGCTCTTGCAACTATTTTGCATGTTGATATGGATGCCTTCTACGCATCTGTTACGGAAAGAGATAACCCCAAACTAAAGGGCAAGGCAGTAGTGATTGGCGCTGGCAGAAGGGGGGTTGTTTCTTCAGCTAATTATGAAGCAAGAAAGTTTGGAATAAGGGCGGCGATGCCGGTTTACAAAGCCAAAGCACTAGCACCACATGCAATCTTTATCTCTCCAGATATGGCTCGCTACTCTGAAGTTTCAAAAAATGTGATGCAAATATTTAATGAGGTGACACCACTAGTCGAGCCAATATCACTAGATGAGGCATTTTTAGATGTGACTGGTTCAAGGAGATTGTTTGGCACCGGCCGACAAATCGCTGATTTTATTCGAAATCGAGTGCAGCAACAGGAGGGGATTACCTGTTCTGTTGGGATCTCTCATAACAAATTCATTGCAAAAATTGCATCAAATCACTGCAAACCAAATGGGGTATTGGAGATAGATCCGCAGAGGGTTCTGGAATTTTTACACCCACTTGCAGCAAAAGAAATTTGGGGAGTGGGGCCAAAGACTAATGAACAATTAATGAAAATGGGATTGTTAACAGTTGGTGATATTGCAAATACGCCAAGGAGTACCTTGATTAGAGTCTTAGGTGAGGCATCAGGTAGCTCCTTATATGAATTAGCTTGGGGGCGAGATTATCGAGATGTAGAGATTGAACATATTGAGAAAAGTATTAGTGCTGCAGAGACATTTGATACTGATTTAGATGTGCAAGAGGAAATTTTAAAAGAGTTTTTGCGATTAACTGAGCGAAGTGTGGAGCGGATGCGTGAGAGAGGTTTTGCAACCAATACAATTGCAATCAAGGTTCGATTTGCTGATTTTAAAACAATCTCCAGATCAAAAACAGTTGATCTACCAATTACTGGCACCCAGGAAATTTTTGAGATTGTGAAAAATCTATATTTGGGATTAAAACTAGATCGAGCCTTAATCAGATTGGTTGGTGTTTCCTTAGATGGTTTAGTTGAGGATGAGCAGATAAAACAGATGGCGCTCGGGGAGCGAGCCTCCGGTTGGCAACAAGCTGATCAGGCGGTGGATCGGATTAAGAGCAGGTTTGGCCGAGGCAGTCTGCGGCCAGCCCGACTAGTCCAAGATCACGAGGAGGATTAGCCTCTAGAGTTTTAAAATAACTATAAGTGCTCTATATTTCGAATATGGCCCTTTCAGATCATGAAAAAAAGCTACTAGCTGAGATGGAGGCTGCCTTAGAGCAGGAGGATCCAAAACTTCTCTCCACTCTTACCGGCAAAGCCCGCACCCGTCAAAGCTCCCGTGCCCTTCTTGGTTTGAGTATTTTGGGGGTTGGCTTACTAGTTTTAATTAGCGGCTTAATCGCCCAGGCAACCCTGGTTGGAGTTGTGGCATTTTTAATCTGCCTAGCCGGTGCCCTTCTGATAATCACCAATATTTCATTTAATCCTGGCAGCAAGGGTGTGAAAAAGCCTGGCTGGAGCACCTCACTAGAGGAGCGTTGGGATAGGAGAGGCAATGAAAATCAATGAAAACTAAGTAGAAAAAGTAAGACCGCTACCACCCAATTGGGTGGTTTTTTTATGCCCTTTTTTAATGGGGAGGGCGGGGAGGCAAAGTGGGTGCGGGGGGTTGAAAGTGGGGAAAAAGGGAGTAAAGTGGTGACCTAGGGTCAATTTATAACCATGGGGGGTCACAGCGATGTTTCTCGGTACCCATGAGCCAAAACTGGATGAAAAGGGCAGATTGATTTTGCCAGCCAGATTTAGAGATGAATTAGCAGATGGTCTAGTAATCACTAAGGGTCAAGAGCATTGCTTATATGTATTTCCAGCTGCTGAGTTTGCCCTAATAACTGAAAGATTGCGACAAGCACCAGTTACTCAGAAAAATTCCCGTGATTATTTAAGAGTTATGTTTGCTGGCGCTCATGATGAGGTACCAGATAATCAAGGGCGAGTAACTATCCCAACAGGATTAAGAACTTATGCCACCTTGGAAAAAAATTGTGTAGTAATTGGTGCAAATACCAGGCTTGAAATTTGGGATGCCAATGCTTGGAGTAAGTATTTAACTGATCGAGAAAAAACCTTTGCTGATGTTTCAGAGGAGGTATTACCTGGATTGTTTTAAATCCATTCAATTATCTATTTAGGCCACCGCCATTCATAAAGATTCGCGGCGCCACTTCCCCGGTGCCGCGCGTTATTGAAGAAGATCCGTCGAATGGCGGTGACCTAAGTAGATAAGTGAAGCAGTGAGTAAGGCAAGAAGAGTTCAGAAACGGTAAAGAAAGTGAAAGCGGGGAAGGAGAAAGATGAGTGCAGATTTAGCGCACATTCCAGTCGCACTTGATCAGTGCGTTGATTTACTATCTCCTTCTTTAATTAATAAATCAAATCCATATTTAATTGATGCCACCTTAGGTCTAGCAGGGCATGCCAAAGTAATGTTAGAGCGATTTCCTAATCTCCACCTTATTGGCATAGATCGTGATCAATCTGCGATCAAAATAGCTAAAGCAAATCTGGCTCAATATGCAGATCGAATCACAATTGTTCACACAACCTATGATCAGATTGATTTAGCTCTAACAGCAGCATCGGTTACTAAGGTAGATGGCATCCTCTTTGATCTAGGTGTCTCCTCTATGCAACTAGATCAGGCAGAGCGAGGTTTTTCTTACTCCCAGCCGGCTCAACTTGATATGCGAATGGACCAAAGCAGCCAATTAACGGCAGAAGCAGTACTCAATACCTACTCACATAGCGCTTTGGCAAAGATTATTAAAAATTATGGCGAGGAGAAGTTTGCTAGCAAGATTGCAGAAAACATTATTAAAGCCAGATCAAATGGTGAGCTAAACACCACCCAAGATTTAGCTCAGATAGTTAAGGCTTCAATTCCAGCACCGGCCAGAAGAAGTGGCGGCAATCCAGCTAAGCGAACATTTCAGGCAATCCGCATTGAAGTAAATCAAGAGCTAGCACTTCTTGAACGAGCCATCCCTGCAGCTCTGAATGCCTTAAAAGTAGGTGGTCGCCTGGTGGTTATGAGTTATCAATCACTTGAGGATCGCATTGTAAAAAACTTTTTTACTCAGGCAACAAAATCAATGACTCCATTGGCTCTGCCAGTTGAACTACCTAACTCGGCAGCAAGTTATCGACTTTTGTTTAACGGCAGCGTGGTGGCAGGTGCCAAGGAGCAAGAAAGTAATCCGCGCTCGCAATCTATGCGCTTACGAGCGATTGAAAGATTGAGTGCCTAATGGCGATATATGAATTAGCCCCTGCAATTAAAAATTCTCGACAGATTGTTCGAGCCCAAACAAATAAAGCAGTCCTGCGATTGGTACCAGAGGCAAAAACTGGCCAGGTTGCTGGAGATAAAACCTTTGCAACATTTCTACTGGCTATTTTCATCGCCAGCTTAATCTCATTGCTTGTAATCAACACAGCGCTAGCGCGGGATGCCTTTTTGCTTGGACAGTTAAAACAAGAGGCACAACTGCTAACGGATCAACGAGAGGCAATTTTGCGGGATGTGGCAGCCAAATCCTCTCCAGATAAGTTAGCTGAGCGAGCTGCCCAGCTGGGCATGGTGGCATCTGTCAATCCAAGGTTTCTAGACATGTCAGTTGGTAAGTAATGAATCAACAATTATTAGTACAAGATCGCATACGAAAGATTGTTGCCATTGCTTTAGTGATATTTATGCTCTTTGGACTTCGCTTGATTGAAATTCAAGCAGTTCGGGCAAGTGGATATGTAGAAAAAGCAAATAATGAATTGAGCAAGTCAGCAACTTTATTAGCTCCTCGCGGGACTATTTACGATGTTGATGGCATCGAACTGGCAAGAAGTATTTCAGCAATGAACATTGCAGTTGATCAAACTGTAGTTAATGATCCAACCGCAGCAGCAAATGTCGTTGCCCCAATATTAGGAATGAAGGCAGAACAGCTTCTGCCTGATTTAGTTGGCGAACGTAGATATGTCTTGATTGCAAAAAATATCACCCCAGATAAGTGGCGCCAGGTTTTTCAAGCGATTGGTGATTACAACAATAAGGTGTTGAAAGAAGAGAGTGGACTAAGCAAACGAATTGGTGGGTTTGTTCCAGAGCGGAGTTACATTAGAGATTATCCAAGTGGGAAATTAACTTCATCACTTGTTGGCATAATCAATGACCAAGGCACGGGCGCATCAGGTATTGAGAGCAGTTTGAATGGGCTGCTGGCAGGTGTTAATGGAAAGTATGTTTATGCAAATGGCAGAGGCAACATAATTCCTGGCTCTGAACGAGTTAGTGTCGAGGCAAAAAGTGGTACCGGTGTTCGACTCACCATTGATCGTGATGTTCAGTGGGTTGCTCAAAATGCGATTAACCAGGCGGTGGCATCATCACGCGCTGCATCCGGAACCGTAATCGTCATGGATCCAAAAACTGGTGCAATATTGGCGCAAGCTAGCGCACCGACTTTTGATCCAAATCTTTCAAGCTCAATCACCTTAGACAAACTTAGAAATCCAGCTGTTCAAGAGGTTTATGAACCAGGTTCAACTGGAAAGGTAATGACAGTTGCAGCTGCCTTGGAAGAAGGTTTAGTAGCGCCAGAGACTGTCTTCACCATTCCTTACAAGATGAAGGTAGCTGATGAGTATTTCCATGACCATGAAAAGCACCCAACTCAACGACTGACCACTACTGGATTGCTTGCAGTATCAAGCAATACTGGATCAATTCAGATTGGCCAAAAACTTGGCAAAGATGCTTTATATAATTATTTACGCAAGTTTGGCATCGGTGAAAGCACCAACTCTAAACTACCTGGTGAATCAGCGGGAATTTTGCACCCAGTTAAAAACTGGTCTGGCACATCACTGCCAACAATTGCATTTGGTCAGGGATATTCAGTCACTGCAATGCAGGCCACTTCTGTTTTTGCCACCATCGCAAATGATGGTGTGAGAGTTTCACCCTCAATATTGGCTGGCGTGGTCGATGCAAGCGGAAAGTACACCCCAGCTAAACCAAACAAATCGGTCAGAGTTTTGAGTTCCCAAACTGCAGCAACAATGCGAGCGATGATGGAGAGCGTTGTTTCAAGTAGTGGAACTGCACCGACCGCTGCAATTGATGGATATCGCGTGGCGGGTAAAACAGGAACAGCAAATAGATTCAACTCTGCTTGTAAGTGCTACAGCGGTTACACCGCCTCATTTATTGGTTTTGCACCAGCTGATCAACCAAAGTATGTAATTAATGTGACAATACAAGATCCAAAGGGAATGCACTGGGGCGGAGTACTAGCCGGTCCAGTCTTCAAGAAAGTTATGAGTTTTGTACTACAAAATGAGCGAATTCAGCCAACCAAAGCGCCTAAGACAATCTTTACTTTAACTGAAGCGGCATTAAAATCTGCAAATAAGAAATCCGATAAGAGCGGTGCCTAGTTATGAAAATTAGACCTCAAGCGGTATTTGAAAAATCCCTTGCTGAGTTTGATTCAAAGGTATTTGATAGGGCAATCGTAATTAGAGGCGTTTCAATCAATGCTCAGAATGTTTCACCAGGAGATTTGTTTATTGCCTGTGCCGGCGCTATTACTCATGGGATCTCATATTTGGAGCAGGCAATTAAAAATGGTGCAGTTGCAGTTTTAACCGATCAAAAGGTTGATTCAACGATACCTGCTTTCATTCATCCACACCCAAGATCATTAGTAGGTCCTATTTCTTCTTGGCTTTATTCAAATCCATTTGAATCTTTGACCGCTCTAGGCATAACGGGAACCAATGGAAAAACCACTACCGCTAACTTAGTAAATCAACTTTGGCAACTGAACTCAATTAACTCTGGATTAATTGGCACTTTAGGGGTCGAGATTTTAGATAAACAGATGGTGCTAAGTAGAACTACGCCAGAGGCTGACCAATTGCAGGCGATAGCGGCTGCCATGGTGGAGCAGAAGGTTTCGCACCTGGTTATGGAGGCAAGTAGCCATGCGATTGATCAGGGTCGCATCAAAGGTGCTAAATATAAAGTTGTTGGTTTTTCTAACCTAACCCAAGATCACTTGGATTATCACAAGACAATGGAACAGTATTTTCTGGCTAAAGCAAAGTTATTCAGCAGTGAGTATGCCGATATCGCCGTGGTGAACATTGATGACTCATATGGAAAGAGGTTATCTGAACAAGCACAGATTCCAGTGGTAACTGTTTCCCGTAAAGATCCCACAGCTAATTATTTCTTAGCAACGGCTAAGTCGCTAGGAACTAGCTACCAGGTTGAAATAATTTCATCATCTGGTGAAAAAATTTCAGCAGAGTTTAGATTAATCGGAGATTACAATCTTGATAATTTACTCTTAGCAGTTGCAATGGTTAGTACAGCTGGGATGCCAACAAAACTAATTGCAAGTTCAATCAGTAAGTTAAAAAGTGTGCCCGGTCGGCTTGAGTCTGTGACTGCAGGCCAAAAGTTCAACGCATTAGTTGATTACGCTCATACCCCTGACGCGGTAGAAAGAGCCATAGCCTCTGTAAAAAGTGTTACCGCGGGCAGAGTGATCGGAATCTTAGGTTGCGGCGGAGATCGAGATAGCAGTAAGCGAGCCTTGATGGGAAAGGCGTTGTTGGCCGGTTGTGATTTTGCGGTATTTACAAGTGATAATCCTAGAAGCGAATCAGCGACTTTAATCTTGCAGCATATGACTGAGGGGTTACATTTAAATGGCGCCGGAGTAATTGAGGTAGATCGAAAGAAGGCAATTGATTTAGCTGTCAAAATGGCTAAAGCCGATGATGCAATTTTACTTATGGGTAAAGGTCATGAGGTTGGGCAAGAGATAAATGGGGTAGTAACTCCATTTGATGATCGAGCCGAGTTGGCCGAATCAATTAAAAGGCTGGTTCATTGATGATAAAAATTTCTGCAGGAGAGTTTGCCAAGGTTGTATCTGGAACGCTCCATGACATTGATTCCAAAATGTTGATCACTCAAGCACCAGTAATAAATTCAAAGAAAGCAGGTCAAGACAAATTTTTTGTTGCCTTTGTCGGTTCAGTGGTGGATGGTCATGAGTATGTGAAAGAGGCAATTGAGCTTGGCGCCAAATTCGCATTGGTTACCAGAACAGTTTCTTTTCCTCACGTTCTAGTATCTGATGTAGGTCAAGCATTGACTGATTTAGCGACTTACCTTCGAAATCAATTACCAGATCTAAAGATTGTAGGAATTACTGGTTCCCAAGGAAAAACTACAACAAAAGAGTTTTTAAATTCTATTTTAACCCTGGATGGTCAAACAATAGCAACTGATGGAAACTTCAATACCGATATTGGAGTTCCATTAACTTTGCTCAGATGCAATGAATCAACTAAGCACTGTATTTTAGAAATGGGAGCGCGTCATGTTGGTGATATTGCTCGACTAACTAAGGTTGCTAAACCCAATGTCGGAGTTGTTTTAGTTGTAGGAACTGCCCATCTAGGTGAATTTGGCTCAGTAGAAGCAATCGCCAAAACCAAATCCGAGCTAATTACAAATTTGCCAGAAAAGTCAACGGCAATTTTGGGTACGTATGATAGTTACACGCCAAAAATGGCAGATTCGCTTAAGTTAAACAAAATTCTTTTTGGTCAAAATCAAATGGTGAGAGCGGCCGATGTTGAAATCCATGGCGGGTTTGCTCACTTCGATTTAGTAATGCCTAGCGGCAGATCTGCAGTTAGTTTACAAATTCTAGGTGAACATCAGATTCCAAACGCATTAGCTGCTGCAGCTGCTGCATATGCACTAGGGGTTCCAATTGAAGTGATTGCAGAAGGATTAACGACCGCAGTCTTAGATAGTAAATGGCGCATGCAAATTGAAAATGTAAATGGCGTGCAAATAATTCATGACTATTACAATGCAAATCCAGAAAGTATGAAGGCGGCCCTGAAAACTCTTACATTGCTAACTCAAGAGAGCGGGGGATCAAGCTGGGCGATCCTAGGCAAAATGCATGAATTAGGCGATCTTGAACCAGAGGGGCATCAAAGTGTTACCGCATACTCGCAAGAGATTGGTGTTGATCATTTAGTTGCAGTTGCTACCTCCCTCTATCAGAGTAATTCGAATCAATCTTTTAATGAAAATATGCAGCAACATAACTGTATAAATGCCCAATCTGTTTTAGAGTTAGTCAATAATGTTTCCGCTGGAGATGTGATTTTGTTAAAAGCCTCAAGATCTGAAAGGTTTGAAGAGTTAGCGAATTTGATCAAAGATAAACTGAATGGGGTGAATGAGTGAGAGGTATATTGCTTGCAGGTGCGATCTCAGCACTATTTGCATTTTTAGCTACCCCAGCTTTAATAAAAATCTTGGCTAAGAAAGGTTATGGGCAAATAATTCGAGATGATGGTCCAACAACCCATCAAATCAAACGTGGTACGCCAACAATGGGTGGCATATCACTAATTGCAGCAGCGGTTGTGGGTTATTTTACAAGCCATCTAATCACTGGTGTTCCACCTACCACTTCAGCACTGCTTGTGATTGCATTGATTTTAGGTCTTGGTTTTGTTGGATTTATTGATGATTGGCTAAAGGTAGCTAAACAAAGATCACTGGGCCTTAGTGCTAAACAAAAATTGTTAGGTCAAGCGATTGTGGCAGGATCCTTTGCCTACGCCGGTTTGCAATTTCCGGACAGGAATGGTTTGACACCTATCTCACTTAACCTATCGACAGTAAGAGATACTTCAATAAAATTAGGTTTGGTTTTAGTAATTATCTGGGTGATTTTGATGGTTCTAGGTACAAGTAATGGCGTAAATTTAACGGATGGCTTAGATGGCTTAGCAACTGGTGCTGCCGTTATGGTCTTCACATCATTTATATTGATTGGTGTTTGGGAGTTTGGTCAAAGCTGTGAAGTATCGCCAGGATTGAAGTGTTACGAAGTTAGAGACCCATTAGACCTAGCAGTACTGGCCGCAGCCCTTGCAGGAGCTTGTGGTGGTTTCCTATGGTGGAATGCTTCACCAGCAAAGATATTTATGGGCGATGTTGGCTCTTTAGCACTTGGAGGTGCTATCGCAGGAATTGCCATTACTTTAAGAACCCAGCTACTTCTACTAGCACTGGGATTCATTTTTGTTCTGATTACAGCTTCAGTTATTTTGCAGGTTGCTTACTTTAAAATTTCAGGGGGCAAACGCATTTTCAAAATGGCTCCATTACAACATCACTTTGAATTGATGGGTTGGGGTGAAGTTACCATTGTGATTCGATTCTGGATTATTGCAAGCCTTGGTGTGGCCGCTGGCTTAGGTCTTTTCTATGCCCAATGGGTTGCCTCTTGATATGAGTTATGTATCTGATTTAGAAGGAAAAAAGTGTTTAGTAGTTGGAGCAGGCGTCACAGGTAGGGCAGTAGAAAAAGCATTAAAAAAATTTGGTGCTCTACCAATTTTATTTGATGAAAGAATTCAATCGAATTCTGGAGTGGTAGACCAAATTCCTGATTCAATTGAATTGGCAATAATCTCACCAGGCTGGCGCATAGATCACCCAGCCATTTTAAAATTGAAGCAGGCTGGCGTTGAGATGATAAGTGAGGTTGATTTTGCCTGGAAGATTAAAGAGGTGCTTGCCCCTAAGCAGCGATGGGTAGGGCTTACTGGCACAAATGGCAAAACCACAACTATAAAAATGATCGAATCAATTTTCAAAAGTGCAAAGGTAAATGGTGCCGCCTGTGGCAATGTAGGACAGACGGTAATTGAGTCTGTAATACGCGAACAACCCTATGATTTTTTGGCCCTAGAGCTTTCATCGTTTCAAATTCAATGGAGTGATTTACCACAGTATGAGGCAGTAGCGATATTAAATATTGCTGAAGATCATATTGATTGGCATGGAAGTTTTAATAGTTACGCAGGAGCAAAACTTAAGTTATTAAATCATGGCAAAAGATCAATTGTTAATAAATCTGACCCAGAGTTGTTCAAGCGAGTAAGTAATAACTCAGTAACCTGGTTTTCACTAGATACGCCTTTACCTGGTGAACTTGGCATAGTAGAAAATCTATTAGTGGACCGAGCATTTTCACCTTCAACTACTCAGGCAAATGAAATCGCAGAAATTGTTGATGTAACACCTACTGTGCCACATAATGTACTAAATGCTCTGGCAGCAGCAGCGATCGCACTCTCTGTCGATATCTCATATTCCGCAATTAAAGAGGGGTTGAAGAACTTTTCGACAGATCACCATCGAATGGAGCTAGTGATCAGCAAGAATGAGATCAGCTGGATTGATGATTCAAAAGCAACTAATCCACACGCAGCCATTGCATCTTTGCTCTCTTATTTCAATGTAATTTGGATCGCAGGTGGATTAGCTAAAGGCGCTAGTATGGATGAATTAGTTCAGCGAACTGCAAGTCGAATCAAAACAGTCATTTTAATTGGCAAGGATCGTGAGTTAATTGCCCAGGCATTCCTACGGCACTCACCCAAAACCGAGATAATTCAAGTTGACCTTAAAAGTGATGGCAGGGAATTGATGTTAGATGTTGTGAAGCAGGCAATAAAAATTGCAAAAGCCGGGGACACAGTCTTATTGGCTCCAGCTTGTGCCTCAATGGATCAGTTTGAGTCCTATGTTGATCGAGGTAATTCATTCTCTGATGCCGTGAAAGCGTTGGTATGAAGTGAATAACAATCTAACTGATCACAAAAAAACAAGATTTTTAGTAAGACCAGAGATGCCCTATTACTTGATTATTTGGAGCACAATATTTTTATCAGCTCTAGGTTTAGTTATGGTTTTATCCTCTTCAACAGTTACTTCATTGGAAGAGAGTGGCAATGCCTATACAATATTTTTTAGACAACTAAGTTTCCTTTGCATTGGATCAGTTGCTTTTTACTGGGCTTTTCGAGTTCATGGAAGCATTTGGCCCAAAATTGCTCGGTTTGCTTTGAGTATCTCGATAGTGATCTTATTACTTCCATTTATACCTGGATTGGGTAAGAACATAAGTGGAAATCGAAGCTGGATTGAGATTGCAGGTTTTACTTTGCAACCATCTGAGTTTGCAAAATTCCTTCTTATTATTTGGTGTGCTTTACAACTACGAAATGTTGGTGAAGTCGCCGGCAAAGGTTCAACATTAAAGTTAATTTTTCCAGGTTTACTTCTCGTCGAAATACTCATAATTCTTGAGCGCGACCTTGGAACTGCTCTTTTAGTCTTCATAATTTTTGCTGGCATTTTGTTTATATCTGGTGCGCCACTTAAGTATTTCGTAGGCATCGGAATATGCGCAGTCATAGTTGGTGGCGCATTTGTGCTAAGTAGCACCTACCGAATGAATAGGTTTGTGGCTTTATTTGACCCGTTTGATGAAAGGGTTTATAAGTTTGCCGGCTGGCAACCGGCTCATAGCATTATGGGACTAGCTAGTGGTGGCTTATGGGGAAGTGGATTAGGCGCAAGCAAGCAAAAGTGGTCAAACTTAGCAGCTGCACACACTGACTTCATTTTTTCGGTAATAGGTGAAGAGTTAGGTTTACTTGGGTCATTACTGGTTTTGACACTGTATGTGGCAATAATTTATTCAATATTGAGAGTTGCACTTAGAACTAAAGATAATTTTTCTAGATATGCCTGTGCTGGAATTGCCTGCTGGTTCATTGCTCAAATCACTGTAAATATTGGCTCAGTGACATCTCTTTTACCTGTGATTGGTGTGACCTTGCCACTCATTTCTTATGGTGGATCCTCTTTACTTGCCAATTTAATTGCGCTGGGCTTTGTTCTTGGGGTTGCACGCCGAACACCAGAGATATCAGAGGGCATAAAGCAAAATCGAATGCGAAAATTAAGCCAGTGAATACAAAAATACTATTTGCTGGTGGTGGAACGGCAGGTCATGTTGAGCCGGCCCTTGCAGTTGCAAGTTGGATAAAAAATGCCAAACCCGATTGGCACTTAATATTTGTTGGCACTAAAAATGGATTAGAGAATCAACTCGTCCCTAAAGCTGGTTTTGATTTACAACAGATTCCTAAGGTTTTAATGCCAAGACAATTTACGCCTGCCACCCTTATTTGGCCATTTAAAATTCTTTACGCAACCGTAAAAGCTTTTAAGGTTTGCCGAGATGCTGATTTAGTAATTGGTTTTGGCGGTTATGCCTGCCCGCCGATTTACTTAGCTGCAGCGATATTGCGCAAACCTATTTTTATCCATGAGGCCAATGCCATTCCAGGCTGGGCAAATAGATTAGGAGCTGTATTTGCTTCAGAAATATTTATCGCTTTCGCTCGAGCTCAGAAGAAGCTAGGAAGATGGCGCAGCGCAAAATTAAGTGGTATGCCAATCAGAGCTGAGATTATTGCCTCAGCAAATTTATCAACCGAGGCAATTTCTAGAATTAGAAGTGAACAGTTGGAAAAATGGAACCTATCTAAAGACAAACCAACTATTCTGGTTTTTGGTGGTTCACAGGGTTCTCGGCATATAAATGAAGCGATTTTGCAATCACTGTCCGCCTTTACTGAAAGGGGTGTGCAGGTTGTTCATTCTGTAGGCCGAAGTAATGCACTGCCAACCTCAACTGAGAATTACCTACCGCTTTCATACATAGATGACATGTCATCTGCTTACCATGCGGCAGATCTAGTGATTGCACGTAGTGGAGCACTTACATGTGCTGAACTTGCAGCGGTCGGCAAATTTGCGATTCTAATTCCACTGCCAATTGGAAATGGTGAACAATCTGCGAATGCATTTGACCTACAGTCTGTAGGCGCTGCCGAATTAGTTGCAGATAATAAGTTCAATGCTGATTGGCTTATTAGCAATTGGGATGAAATTTGGCGTAAAGCAAGTAGTTTTAAGCCAGTTAATCGAAGTGAGTTTTCAGCAAGTGAATTTATAGGTAAGAAGATTATTGAGTGTGTGGAAGATAATAAATGAGTAACCAAAGTAATTACTCATTAGATGAGCTTGCTAAATTAAAGATTCACTTTATTGGTGTGGGCGGCGCTGGTATGAGTGGTATTGCCAGAATTATGTTGGCAAAAGGTTTTTCAATATCTGGTTCAGATAAAAATGACTCTGCAATGCTCACTTCCCTAAAAGCTTTAGGTGCAGAAGTATTCATTGGCCATGCTGCTGAAAATTTAGGCAGTGCTCAATTAGTTATTATCTCTTCAGCTATAAGTGAAAGTAATGCAGAGTTGATAGCTGCAAAAGCAAAAGGACTACCAATAGTTGCCAGGGCTACCGCCCTTGCTTGGTTAATGTCAGAATCAACATCTGTGGCAATTGCTGGTACACATGGGAAAACTACAACCACAGCGATGTTAACTGTTGCGTTGCAATCAGCAGGGCTAGATCCCTCCTTCGCAATTGGTGGAACTATTAACACAGCTGGAACCAATGCTCACAGTGGCACGGGAAAAATATTTGTGGCTGAGGCAGATGAGTCAGATGGCTCTTTTCTAGCTTATAAGCCAAATGGCGCGATTATTACAAATATCGAGCTTGATCATGTTGATCACTTTCCAAATGAGGCTGCTGTTTTTGCTGTGTTTGAGCAATTTGTTAGCTCAATAAAACAGGGGGGTTTTTTGGTTGCTTGCGGTGATGATGTTGGCGTAAAAACTTTATTGAAACGTCTTACTCGGAAGGATTTACAGATCCACCTATATGGCAAGAGCGCAAATAATGATTTTCGAATCGATAAAATTCATTTAGCTCCAAAAGGCTCTTCATCTGTGGTTTTGAGTACCGGTCGCAAGGTAGGAGATCTAAATTTGGCAGTAGCCGGAGAGCACAATCTGCTTAATGGCCTGGCTGCATTTGCAGCGGCAACTGCTTTAGGTGCCTCAGAGACAAAATCATTAGATGGCTTGGCTAGCTTTACTGGAACAAAGCGTAGGTTTGAGTTAAAAGGTGAGGTTGCTGGAGTTAGAGTGATTGATGATTATGGTCATCACCCAACTGAAATTAAGGTGACGCTCACAACTGCAAAAAACTTAGCCCAATCAGGTCGAGTAATCGTTATCTTTCAGCCTCATAGATACTCTAGAACAGCTGCATTTGCGACACAATTTTCAACAGCTTTAGGTTTGGCTGATTACACATATCTACTTGAAGTTTATGCCGCAAGTGAAAAACCCCTACCTGGAGTCTCTTCGCTCTTGATAGCAAAGGCTATGAATCCTCAGCAGGTTAAATTTGAGCCTTCTATGATTGAGGTTGTTAGTGAAGTTACTGCCATGGCTAACTCTGGTGATGTAATCCTAACTCTTGGTGCTGGCGATGTGAGCTCTTTAGGTGAACCAATTTTACAAGCTCTGGCAAATCGTTAATTAATTTTATGCCAAGTAGGTTTAAGAAAAGATTCAATAGGTTTATCTTCTCTTTTACATCGCTGATTGCGATCTCTTTATTAGCCTACCTACTTGGCTGGTCATCTATTTTGACAGTCAAAGAGATCCAGATCCAAGGCAGTAATGAAACATCTCTACTTCTAAGTGCATTAAATAGGCAATCAATCGCCCCAACAGTTGGGGAGCAATTGGCTCGGGTTAATGTTAGATCGGCAGAGCGAGTGCTTTCAGAATTAGATTGGTTAAAAAGTGTTAATGTTTCAAGGAATTGGTTCAATAGTAAAATCAGTATTGAGGTTATTGAACGAAAAGCCATCGCAAGGGCTCTGACTAATCAGAACAATATTGTTAATTTTGACAGTTCAGGCATTCTGTTTACCCCTACCTCAATGAATCAAAAGCAGAATCAGGATCAGCTTCCTCTAATTTCAAGTGCCAACAACAACCAGCAGGATCTTTCAAATGTGGCTTTGTTATTGCAGAAGGTTCCGTCAGATTTGGCGTATTTGATTACTGAATTGGACCAAATTTCAATTACTAAGGCTGGATACTTGTTAATGAGTACATCAATAAACAACCGACCGGTTCGGATTAATTGGGGCACGGTCGAACAGATTGATCAGAAGTTTGCAGTTCTAAAAGCCCTATTGAATTTGCCTGAAAACAAGGCAATTTCGCAGGTTGACTTATCTCAGCCGGATGCGCCAATAGTTAAGTAATACCCTTAAAATAAATCAAGATTTATAGATTCAAAGTGATAATTTGCAGATATAAAGTTGCAATATTTACCTCACCAAATGTCGTGTCGGTGTTTGATTGAGTTGCCACTAATGCCTACTTTTGCGTAATCAGATAAGCATAACTTTAACTCTCAACTTGAGATTTAGGGCTAGGGAAGAGGCATAAAGTGGCAACACCGCAAAACTATTTAGCTGTTATCAAAGTTGTTGGTATCGGCGGTGGCGGCGTGAATGCTGTTAACCGAATGATTGATGTCGGTTTAAAAGGTGTTGAGTTCATTGCGATTAATACTGATGCACAAGCTTTGTTGATGTCAGATGCTGATGTGAAATTAGATATTGGCAGAAAATTAACTAGAGGTTTAGGTGCAGGTGCAGCACCTGAAATAGGTCGTCAAGCAGCTCTGGATCACATCGATGAAATTGAAGAAGTGTTACGTGGTGCGGATATGGTATTTGTTACCGCCGGTGAAGGTGGTGGCACAGGTACTGGTGGTGCACCGATTGTTGCCAAAGTAGCTAAAGATCTAGGTGCACTTACAGTTGGTGTTGTTACTAAGCCATTTACCTTTGAAGGAAAACGTCGAACTGCTCAAGCTGAAGAGGGAATTGAAAACTTAAGAGGTGAAGTTGATACCTTAATTGTAATTCCAAATGATCGTTTGTTAGCAATTTCAGATCGATCTATTTCCGCTCTTGAAGCATTTAAAACTGCTGATCAGGTTTTGCTTTCAGGTGTTCAGGGAATCACCGACTTGATTACTACACCTGGTTTAATCAACTTAGATTTCGCTGATGTAAAAAGTGTGATGGCAGGTGCTGGATCTGCATTGATGGGAATTGGATCAGCTCGCGGAGAGGCACGATCCATTCGCGCAGCTGAATTGGCAATTTCTAGCCCATTACTTGAAGCATCAATTGATGGGGCGCATGGAGTGCTGTTATCGATTGCGGGTGGATCAGATCTTGGCCTATTTGAAATTTCAGAGGCAGCAGAGTTGGTAGCAAAATCAGCACATCCGGATGCAAACATTATCTATGGAACTGTGATTGATGATGCGTTAGGTGATGAGGTAAGAGTCACGGTAATTGCCGCCGGTTTTGATGGCGGACAACCTAAGCGGGTGGTAACGCCGGTGATAGATGCTGCATCCTTAAGTGGTGAGGCTGACCCAATAGCTGCAAATGATCCTTTAGCTGTGGCGCTTGATTTAAATGTTGGTGATGCAGAGCGCCCACGAAAGCGCATTACTTTTGAGGATCTAGTTGCAGAAGATGAGATCGATATTCCTGATTTCATGCGGTAGTAGCCGTTATGGCTCGACTGCTCTTCACCTCAAGAAATTTCGGCTCACTCGCTGATCCATCTACCGGCGAAACTCTTCCACAGCTATCTAAATTAATTGGTAAGCCTACTCAATTAATGCAGCAGGTACATGGTGATCAAGTGGTTGTAGTTGATAGCCCAACAACAATACCAACAGCTGACGCACTGGTTACTAACAATAAAGAGATAGCGCTAGCGGTCAGAGTAGCCGATTGTATTCCGCTACTTATGTACTCAGAAAATGTTGTGGCTGCGGTGCATGTGGGTAGAAAAGGTTTAGTGAATAAAGTCGCTGTACATGCTGTTGATCAGATGTTAAAGCTTGGTGCAAAAGAGATTCAAGGAGTTGTGGGCCCTCATATTTGTGGCAATTGTTATGAGGTCGGTCCAGAGATGTACACGCAGATCATCGAAAAACATCCAGCTGCAGCTGGAAAGAGTAATTACTTAAATTTATATGCCGGTTTAGTTGAACAATTAACAGGCATAAGCCTGACCAACATAAATCTTTGCACAAGAGAATTACCCAGATACTTTTCTTATCGAGCAAATGCCGAGATTGGTAGGCAGGTAGGGGTAATAAGTTTATGAATCGAGCCGAGGAGATTGCTAGCAATTTATCAACAGTAAAGCAGAAAATTTCCACAGCCGTACTTAAAAGTGGGCGAGAGCTTGACCAAATAACTTTAATCGCAGTCACAAAAACATTTCCTATGGAAGATTTATCAGCACTTTATGCATTGGGACTTAGAGAGCTTGGTGAGAATCGTGACCAAGAGGCTTCAGTTAAAGTTTCCCAACTTCCAAATGACATTAACTGGCACTTTCAAGGCGGAATACAAAGTAATAAATTAAAGTCAATTTGTTCCTGGGCTTCTGTAATTCACTCAGTTGATCACTATCGATACGCCCAGAAAATCTCTGAGTACTCAAAAAACAAAGTTATGAAAATATTTATTCAAGTTTCTCTGGATATACCAGTCGAATCTCGGGGAGGGGTTGATCCTGAGAGGTTGATTGATTTAGCTGGAGAAATTTCACTTCTGCCAAATATTTCAATACTTGGATTGATGGCAGTTGGGCCAGTGAATCAGCCAGTAGAGCCAGCCTTTGCCAGATTGCAGCAGATCCACCAAAGCTTTATTGCCCACTATAAGGATGCGAAATATCTCTCCGCGGGTATGAGTGGTGACTATGAAATGGCGATTTCGTATGGCGCGACACATCTGCGAATAGGCAGTTCAATACTCGGTAATCGCCCCTTGATCAAATAGATTTACATCATGGCGAGTGCATTTAAGAGGGTTGCTGGATACCTCGGTTTGATGGATGAGGATGAGGTAGATCATGGAAACAACCAATTAACTGAACGTGCGCCTCGGCTAGTTCGATCAACTGCAAAACCAGTTGCGAAATCAAATGTCGAACTTTTGCCACATGCTGAATCAAATAAAGTTATGGATCATATAATTTCCTTAACACCTAGAACCTATAGTGAAGCTCGGTTGATAGGTGAGCATTATCGTCAAGGTAAGCCTGTGATCATGAATCTAAGTGACATGGAAGAGAGCGAGCGTAAGCGGTTAGTGGATTTCGCATCCGGCTTAGTGTTTGGTCACCATGGAAGTATTGAAAGAGTTACTCCAAAAGTATTTTTGCTTACTCCGCCAAATGTGTCTGTCAGTGTTGAAGACAAGAACTCAGCAGCGCAGGCAAGCTTTTTTAATCAAAGCTGATCTAATTTTTCTCTGATGTCCTCGATACAAAACGCAATTTACTGGCTTTTAAATCTGTTTCTGCTGGCATTGATCGGACGATTAATTCTCGATTACATACGCATCTTCAAACCAAATTTTAGGCCAAGAGGGGTTGTGCTAGCTCTGGCAGAATTAATCTATTCGGTAACGGATAAGCCACTTAGTTACGTTAGACAATTTGTTCCACCATTAAGACTTGGCGGGATTGCACTTGATTTATCTTTTATTGTGGTCTTTTTTGTAGTTCAATTATTAATGCGACTTGTGCTCGTACTTTAGTTTTTTACTAAATTAAGCCATAGGCCCAATTCATTTTCGTCGTTACTCTCACCTTTTTGCTGATTAAACTTTGTTGCCAAAACTTCCGCTCCAATTTCGTCCAGTGCTGAAGCAATTGCTTTTGCTACCTGTACTGGAGCATTCCAGTTAACTGTGATTCGGTCACTAACATCTAATCCAATCCGTTTGCGTTCCTCTTGAATTGCTCGAATCACCTCACGGACCAAGCCAGATTCAATCAACTCTGGCGTCAAGGCTAAGTCCAGTGCCAAACTTTCACCAGCATGGGAGGCAACTGACCAGCCACTTCTGGGTGTTTCAGTGACTACTAAATCATCAATGTCAATCTCAACAGATTTAGCGCCATCTGCAAAGCTGACCTTTAATTCAAATGACTTTTGCTCTCTTAAACTCTTTACCATTTGTGCATGATCTGCTGAAACAATTGCTTTAGCGATTGCTTGAACATCTGCTCCAAATTTGCTTCCCAAAGTTCTGAAATTTGCTTTAACTGAAACATCGACCAACTCTGCTTCGGCAACATGAATCCCATCAAGTTTTAAGATATTTAATTCTTCAGCGATATGGGTTTTGATCTCTTCAGAAATCTGATCCCATCCCGGGGCAGAAACTAGAGCTCGGGCTAACGGTTGGCGAATCTTTACCCCAGATTCAGCTCTAGCTGATCTTCCTAATTCAACAAGTCGACGAGAAAGAGAAACCGCAGAAGATAACTTTTCATCAATAAAACTTTTGTCTGCAACGGGAAAAGAAGCCAGATGGACGGATTCAGTTTGATCAGATTCAGCCACGCTTATCAAAGATCGCCAGACATGTTCTGAGATGAATGGAACCAAGGGAGCCAGCAACAAAGTTAGATTCTTCAGACAAATGTAGAGAGTATTTAGTGCAACCTCATCCCCGTCCCAAAATCTTCGTCGCGATCTTCGTACATACCAATTTGAGAGATCATCAATAAAGGAAGACAGTAGCGAGCCGGCCTGTTGTGAATCAAAGTTTTCTAATGCCGCATCTACGCCAACTATCAGATTATTTAATTCAGAGAGTATCCATCTATCCATCAAGGTTAAATCCTTGGAGAGGCGAGATACCGAAAAGTCAGCGGCATTGGCATATAAAGTAAAGAATGAAACGGTATTCCAATAAGTAAGTAGTGTTTTACGCACTACATCGGAGATTGCATCATGACCCACTCGTCTAGCACTCCACGGTGAGCCGGCTGCCAACATATACCAGCGAACGGCATCAGCGCCATGCTGATTCATCAACGGCATAGGTTCTAATACATTTCCTAAGTGCTTGCTCATTTTTCGACCATCTTTATCAAGAATATGTCCTAAACATAAAACCGTCTTATAAGATGATTGATCAAAAACCAATGTTCCAATTGTCATTAAGGTATAAAACCAGCCTCGAGTTTGATCAATTGCTTCGCAAATAAAATCCGCTGGATACGCAGCTTTAAATTGTTCTACTGAACCTGCCTGATGAGGATACCCCCACTGGGCAAATGGCATAGCGCCAGAGTCGTACCAACAATCAATTACCTCAGGAATTCTTTGCATAATCTGCTTGCATTCAGCGCAAGGGAACTTAATGTCATCAACATAAGGTCGATGCGGATCTAGATTGCTTAACTCTTGACCTGATAATTTGCCCAATTCGGCAAGAGAGCCAACACAAATTTCATGCTTGTTTTCACAACGCCAGATAGGCAAAGGCGTACCCCAGTAGCGATTGCGAGAGATTGCCCAGTCAATATTGTTGTTTAGCCAGTCGCCAAATCTGCCTGTTTTGATTGTCTCGGGGTGCCAATTTGTTTTTGAGTTTTCCCTTAATAACTCTTTCTTGATCGCGGTTGTTTTCACATACCAAGAAGGTTGTGCGTAATACATTAATGCGGTATGGCACCGCCAGCAGTGCGGGTATGAGTGTTCAAATTGTGAATTCTTAAACATCAGACCGCGACTCTTTAAATCCTTAATCAAAGCCTTATCCGCCTCTTTGAAGAAGACTCCACCAATAAGCGGGATTTCTTTATGGAAATGACCATCAGGATTAATTGGATTTACTACCGGTAAATTGTATTTTCTACACACTTCAAGATCGTCGGCACCAAAAGCAGGGGATTGGTGGACTAGTCCTGTGCCATCTTCAACTGTTACATAATCGGCAAGAACCACGAAGTGAGCATCATTAATTTCAACAAAATCAAATGGGCGAGTGTACCTAGTATGTTCCAGATCCTTACCCATGAAGTTAGCAATGACTTTACGATTTTCTCCCAGAACAGATGCTAAATCAGATGCAACTACTAATCTTTCTATTTTTTCATCAACCGTAATTTCAATTACCTGATATTCAACTTTTGGATTTACGGCAATAGCTGTATTAGATACTAAAGTCCATGGGGTAGTAGTCCAAACTAATAAGCTGGCATTTAATTCAGCCAACTTTCCAGAGGTGGCTGGAAATCTGACATATACTGAAGGATCTTTTATTGTTTCGTATCCTTGTGCCAACTCATGGTCTGATAAGCCGGTTCCACATCTTGGACAATACGGTGCTACGCGGTGATCTTGAACAAGTAACCCTTTTTTCCAGATTTGTTGTAACGACCACCAGATACTCTCAATGTACGCAGGTGACATGGTCCAATACGCTTCATCAAAATCAACCCAAAAACCCATCCGCTTAGTCATGTCAGTGAATTCATCAACATGTCGCTGCACCGATTGACGGCATTTATCATTGAATGCAGCAACACCAAACTTTTCTATATCGGCTTTGCCGGTAAAACCCAATTCCTTCTCGACTGCGATTTCCACCGGTAGGCCATGGCAATCCCAACCTGCCTTACGAACAACCTGCTTACCCTTCATAGTTTGAAATCTTGGGAAGAGATCTTTAAACACTCGAGCCTCGATATGGTGAGTTCCAGGTTTTCCATTTGCTGTTGGTGGACCTTCATAAAAGCTCCAACGTGGCGCACCATTTCGGTTCTCTACTGATTTTTTAAAAATTTGATTCTGGGTCCAGAAATCTAAAATGCCCATCTCCATAGAGGGCAGATCGATTTGCGCAGATAAGGAATTAATCGTGCGCTTCCTATTCATATCCACCCCGCATTCTAACGTGGGTTTAAACCATTTTTTTGGCTGATTGTTACTTACGGGGGTGGCGGTTGGTAATTAGTTGAGCCAAGCCATAACCTTTCCCCCTCCAGGGGGTATTGTGGCTATTAAGAAAAAATCAAAAAAACCATCGAGCAAGGGTCTTAAATCTTCGGTGAAGAAGGCTGTAAAAAAGGTAACAAAGAAAACTCAGCCTAAGAAAGTTGCACCAAAAAAAGTCGCAAAGAAATCCGCTAAACGTTCACCGAATATTGTTAAGCCTTCCTTGGCTAAAAAGAGTAATTTAAAGAAGGCTCCAGGTAAGCCTTTTCCAGCAAAGCTTCAAACCTCAACTTCAGGCTCGTCCACAACCATCTCTGTAACTTCGACCATGCCTAATGCAAATGCATTACCTGTTGTAGAAGAACGTCGATTAGTTATGTTGCCACCACCAAAACCAGTTTTGAAATCAAAGAAAGCTGCCTCCCTAAAACCAATTAAGAGCGCACCTGCACCATTAATAGTGCAGTCCGGAGAGAATGCTTGGAATGCGGCCGAACTTAAATCAATAAAGGCTGAACTTTCTAAAGACTTAGTTCGATTAAGAAAAGAACTCGAAATTGCCGAGGCGGAGATGGAAGATCTTGTTGAGGCAGCAGGTGTTGGCGCTGGCGATGATCAAGCCGACGCCGGAGCTAAAACCTTCGAACGAGAACATGAAATGTCGCTCGTTTATAACGCACGAGATATGGTGCAACAAACTGAACGTGCTTTAGAACGAATTGAAAACAAAACTTACGGTAAATGTGAAGAGTGTGGAAATTTTGTTGGTAAAGCTAGGTTACAAGTTTTCCCTCGTGCGACACTTTGTATGGTCTGTAAGCAGAAAGAGGAACGACGCTGAACTTAATTCAGCGCAAATGGTTGGCGGTTACCGCTTTAATTATATTTGCCTTGGATTATGTAACTAAGACTCTTGCTATTGAGTATTTATCCAGTCAGCCGAAGCAAATTATTGGTAGCTTCTTGCAACTAAAGTTGGTCTTTAACTCTGGCGCTGCTTTTAGTATTGCCAGTAGCGGAACAATATTTTTATCATCTTTTGCAATGATCGTAGCTGCATCAATCTTTTACTATGCAAGAAAAGTTACCTCAACTAGTTGGGCGATTGCGCTGGGACTTGCATTGGGGGGAATATTTGGAAATCTAAGTGATCGCATATTTAGGCAACCAGGAGCACTCCAAGGCGAGGTGGTGGATTGGATCCAACTTCCAAATTGGCCAGTTTTCAACGTAGCAGATATGGCTGTAGTTAGCGCAGCGGTATTAGTTGCATTACTTAGTTGGCGCAATGTTCCATTTAGTACAAATAAGGATTCAAAGTGAGCGAGCGTGAGCTTCGCAGCATCTCTATTCCAGAAGGCCTAAATCAAGAGCGGGTAGATGCAGCACTTTCGAGATTATTAGGGCTATCCCGGAATGTTGTGGTTGGTTTAATTGAATCTGGTGAGGTAACAATTGCTGGCAAGAGCGTTGGAAAATCTGATCGAGTTAACGCAAATGATCAATTAGAAATCTTACTTCCAGCAGCTAAATCTGCAGCGAAATTAGTTGCAACACCTATCGATGGATTGAAAGTTATTTATGATGATGAGTATTTAATAGTTATCGATAAACCGGTTGGTATTGCTGCGCATCCAAGTCCTGGCTGGCATGGGGCAACAGTTGTAGGTGCAATATTTGCTGCTGGCTACCAACTTGCAACCTCTGGAGCAGCTGAGCGGCAAGGAGTCGTTCATCGGTTAGATGTGGGGACATCAGGTTTAATGGTGGTCGCAAAAAATGAAATTGCCTACGCGAATCTTAAGGATCAGTTTAGAGATAGAACTGTTACAAAGGTTTATCATGCTCTAGCACAAGGTCATTTAGATCCCACAGTTGGCACTATTGATGCGCCAATAGATCGTCACCCTCGGGAAGATTATCGATTTGCAGTTGTAGCGAATGGAAAACCAAGTATTACTCATTACAAAACTTTGGAAGTTTTTCCAGCCGTGACTTTGTTGGAGATTGAACTTGAAACTGGTCGCACACATCAAATTAGAGTGCACCTTTCTGCGCTGCACCATCCCTTAGTTGGCGATCTGACCTACGGATCTGATCCAGCCTTAGCAAAGCGATTGAATATCTCAAGGCCTTGGCTGCATGCTAAGCAACTTGGATTTGATCACCCAGCAAATGGCCAGCGCCTTTCTTTCACCGCCGAGTACCCGGCTGACCTGACACGCTCATTAGAGATACTTTCAGATATTTCCCGCTAGACATATCGCTCAGTAGTAATCTCGCCACCCATGCCTAATTCAACCGAAGCCTCAAAATCCACCGAGAGTTTTGTGCATCTACATGTGCACACTGAATACTCGATGTTGGATGGTGCTGCAAAAATCTCTGAATTAGTAGTTGAAGCGGCCAGGCAAGAAATGCCAGCCATTGCGATTACAGATCACGGAAATGTATTTGGTGCATTTGAATTTCATAAGTTAGCTAAGGCGGCGGGGATAAAACCAATTATTGGAATTGAAGCTTACGTGGCACCGGAGTCTAGATTTGATAAACGCAGAGTCAAATGGGCCGAAGGTGGCGAAGATGATGTATCTGGCGGTGGTGCATATACCCATATGACTTTGCTGGCTGAAAACAATCAAGGGTTATCCAATTTATTTAAACTCTCATCCCTTGCATCCTTGGAAGGCTTTTACTACAAACCGCGAATGGATCTAGAGCTACTCTCCAAATATTCAAAAGGGATTATTGCAACCACTGGTTGCCCCGGAGGCGAAATTCAAACTCGTTTACGAATGGGTGGCTATAAAGAGGCGGTTACTGCTGCATCGAAAATGCGAGATATTTTTGGTGCCGAAAATTACTTTTTAGAGATAATGGATCATTCAATTGATATTGAAAAGCGGGTGCTAGAAGATCTGATCAAACTTGGCAAGGAATTAAATTTGCCACTGCTGGCAACAAATGACTTGCATTACACCCATCATAAAGATGCAGCAGCGCATGAAGTGATGCTGTGTATTCAGTCAGGCTCAACCTTGGCTGATCCAAAGCGGTTTAAATTTGATAACTCTGAATTTTATTTAAAAACTGCTGATCAAATGCGCCAGCTTTTCAAAGACTTTCCCCAAGCTTGTGACAACACTCTCCTCATTGCACAGCGTTGTGAAACGACAATGCGCGAGGGTGAGAATTTATTGCCTCAATTTCCAGTCCCAAGTGGCGAGAGTGAAGATAGTTGGTTAATTAAAGAAGCTAATAGAGGACTGGCTGCGAAATTAAATGGCAAAGTGAGTGCTGAATATCAGGAACGACTTAACTTTGAATTAGATGTAATGATAAAAATGGGATTTCCTGGCTATTTCCTGGTGGTTGCCGATTTGTGCAATCATGCACGAAAGGTTGGCATTCGAGTTGGTCCAGGCAGAGGGTCAGCAGCAGGCTCTTTAGTCTCATACGCCCTAGGCATCACCGGATTGGACCCAATTGAGTTTGGGTTGTTGTTTGAAAGATTTTTAAACCCAGAACGTATCTCAATGCCAGACATTGATTTGGATTTTGATGAAAGAAGACGCTCCGAAATGATCGCTTATGCCACCGATAAGTATGGTGATGATCGGGTAGCACAAATCATTACCTACGGAACCATTAAGTCAAAACAAGCTATCAAAGATTCTACGAGAGTTCTGGGTTTTCCTTATGCCCTTGGTGAGCGATTAACTAAATCTCTTCCACCCTCAGTAATGGGCAAAGACATATCTTTGAGCGGAATTTTTAATATGGATGATGAAAGGTATGGCGAAGCATCTGAATTTCGAAATATTTACGAGTCAGATCCAGATTCTAAACGAATTGTAGACACTGCATTAGGGATCGAAGGTTTAAAAAGACAGTGGGGGGTTCATGCTGCTGGAGTAATACTAAGTAAAGAGCCATTGTTGGATGTCATACCAATCCACCGACGTGAAGCAGATGGCGCAATTATTACTCAGTTTGATATGGGTGCTTGCGAAGCCATCGGATTGCTAAAAATGGATTTCCTTGGACTTAGAAATCTCTCAGTTCTCGATGATTGTTTGATCAACATTGAGAAGAACTTAGGTAAAACAGTTGTACTAGAAACTTTGCCACTTAAAGATCAAAAAACCTTTGATTTATTATCTAAGGGGGACACTCTTGGTGTGTTCCAGTTAGATAGTGCACCAATTCGATCTCTTTTAAGATCTATGGCCCCTGATAGTTTTGAGGATATCGCCGCTGTTATCGCCTTATATCGACCAGGACCGATGGGTGAGGATTCACATAACAAGTATGCCGACTATAAAAATGGCCGGAAAATTCCTGTGGCCATTCACCCTGAACTAGACAAACCGTTAAATGAGATTTTAAAGGACACCTATGGGTTGATTGTTTATCAAGAGCAGGTACTTGCGATCGCAAGAAAAGTTGCAGGATTTACCCTTGGCAGAGCAGATTTACTGAGAAAAGCGATGGGTAAAAAAGATAAGAAAATTCTTGATAAAGAAAAAATACATTTTGAGGAAGGAATGAAGGCTAATGGTTTTTCAGCGGATGCAATTGAAAAACTTTGGCAAACTTTGATCCCATTCTCCGACTATGCATTTAATAGAGCTCATAGTGCCGGTTATGGGCTACTTTCATTCTGGACTGCATATTTAAAAGCTAATTATCCAACTGAATATATGGCAGCACTGCTTACTAGTGTTCGAGATGACAAAGATAAAAGCGCTCTCTATCTAAATGAATGTCGCCGAATGGGTATTAAAGTTTTACCACCAGATGTGAATGAATCTGATTCTGGCTACACCCCGCGCGGAGTAGATATTCGTTTTGGCTTAACTGCGATTAGGAATGTAGGGGAGAATGTTGTTGCTTCAATTATTGAGAATCGGAAAAGCAAGGGTAAGTATTTAAGCTTTGGCGATTTTCTAGCAAAAGTTGATTCACTTGTTTGCAATAAGAAAACTATTGAATCGCTCATAAAAGCTGGTGCCTTTGATTCGTTGAGCCATACTAGACGTGGGTTAATGATGGTCTATCTAGAGGCATTAGATGCAGTAACTGAAAGTAAACGTGCTGAAGCAATTGGTCAGTTTGATTTGTTTGGCTCAGAAACCTCTAGTTCAAGCGTAAGCGGAGTTGATCTTGATATTCCTAAAGATGAGTGGGAAAAAATGATGCTACTTAGCTATGAGAGGGAAATGCTCGGTCTATATGTTTCGGATCATCCACTGCTAGGTTTGGAACATATTCTTAGATCTGCTGCAGATTTCTCAATTAGTCATTTGTCTGAAGCGCCACATGATCAAATAGTTACCATAGGTGGATTAATTACACAGATTCAGCGAAAGGTCTCTAAGCAAGGAACTCCTTGGGCAATTGTTACGGTTGAAGATTTAGATGGGGCTGTAGATGTTCTCTTCTTCTCAAATTCCTACGCAACCCATGGAGTAAATCTGGTGGAAGATCGTATTGTTGCAATTCGTGGCAGAGTAGATAAACGTGAAGAGCCACCTAGAATCTCAGCCCTTGATTTAACGTTGCCAGACCTTAAGCAGGTACCAACTGGACCATTGATCATTTCGATGGAAGCCTCAAGATGCACACCACCAGTTATTGATCGAATGAGTGAGATTTTAAAGTCTCACCCAGGTGCTAGAGAGGTGCATTTGCGATTAATCGATGGCGAGAAGAAAACAATTTTAAAATTAGATGAAACATTAAAAGTAACCTCATCACCGGGGTTGAGCGCTGATCTTAAAACTGTTTTAGGACCAGATTGCTTAGTGGTATGAAAGTAATATGAAGCAACTTGAGTTTTTGCCAGCGGTAGACATTAAATCTGGTCGAGTAACTCAGCTCTCTGACACTGCTAAAAATCAATACCAAGGATCTGCACAACAGGTAATTGACTCATTTATTTCAGCTGGATGTAAGTGGATTCATTTAGTGGATCTAGATGCAGCTTATGAAAGTGGTAGTAATTTTGAACTGATTTCCAGGCTACTTAACTCAACCAAAGTTAATACTCAATTATCGGGAGGTATATCTAATCCAGAAATACTAAATCTATCTCTGAGCACCAATGCCAGTTGGATCAACCTAGCCACATCGGCATTAATGCATTTTGATTGGGTAGATTCCGTCATAAAGTCGAATTCAAAGCGAGTTTGTATTTCATTGGATATAAAGGATGAAGTATTAGTCGCCAGAGGAACTGGTTTAGTTGTTGGCGATCTTTGGGAACAACTTTATAAGTTAGATTCTGTTGGATGTAAAAGGTATGTGGTTACTGACAATCAAAGCGATGGAACAATGAGTGGACCAAATTTTGAGCTTCTTTCAAAAATCCAGCAAAAGACCTCAGCAGAAATTGTTTCAAGTGGTGGAGTAGCTAGCCTGTCTGACTTGGCAAAGTTACGTCAGATGGGAATTGATGGCGTAGTGGTTGGTAAAGCCTTATACGCAGGCCAAATCAACCTGATTGATGCATTGGCCACCTGCTACAAATAAGCGGCGCCGCCTGGTAGCTAATTACGGCAGAATAGGCAGGTGGGAGCGACAGAATTATCATTGGAACAGTTTCGTGATTATGCGCGAACTTTTAATGTTATTCCCGTATCTAGAAAAATTATTGATAAAAGCCAAACACCATTATCTATCTACAGCAAATTAACAAGCCATCGATCTGGAACTTTTTTACTAGAGTCAGCCGAGTCAGGTATTTGGGCTCGGTATTCTTTTATTGGCGTGAATAGCCAAGCCACTCTTACTGAAGCAAATGGATTAGCCACTTGGATAGGCGTAATGCCAGCAGGCGCTCCAACTAATATTGATCCGCTTGATGCGCTTCGAATCGCAACTGCTCATCTGAGATCACCAAAGATAGAGGGTTTGCCACCATTAACCGGTGGTTTAGTGGGTTACTTAAGCTATGAAATTGTTCGTCGTCTTGAAAAATTAACCGATCAATCTAAAAATGATGTAGCAATTCCAGAAATAGCCATGATGCTCACCTCTGATCTAGCAGTTTTTGACCATCACAAGAGTGAGATTACCCTGATTGCAAATGCCATAAATTGGGATGGTAGCGCCGAGAGAGTGGACTTGGCTTATCAAACAGCTGTTGAGCGATTAGATAAAATGGAACAAGATTTAACCAATCCAACTCAGGATTTGTATGTAGATCTGCAAACTCGCAAATCTGCTCAGTTTGATCGGAATACAACCGACGAGAGCTATATAGCCAAGGTCAAGTTGATAAAAGAAGAGATTAAATCTGGCGAAGCTTTTCAGGTGGTTTTATCCCAGAGATTTTCAATGCCAGCACTTGCGCAACCTTTTGATCTATATAGAGTTTTACGTGAGCAAAACCCAAGTCCATATATGTATCTATTTAGATTCAATGATGGGCTATCAATTGTTGGATCCAGCCCAGAGGCATTAGTGAAAGTAACAGGTGATGATGTAGTCATTCATCCAATTGCAGGGACGAGAGCACGAGGCATGGATGATAAGCAGGACCAAGCCATTGCAGATGAATTGCTCAAAGATCCAAAAGAACGTGCTGAGCATCTGATGTTGGTTGATTTGGGTAGAAATGATTTAGGAAGAGTATGTACTCCAGGATCAGTAGAAGTGACTCAATTTATGCAGATCGAAAAGTACTCTCATGTGATGCATATTGTTTCTACGGTAGTTGGAAAGCTTTTACCAAATACCTCACCAATTGAGGCATTGTTCTCAGTATTTCCAGCAGGCACATTGTCAGGCGCACCAAAACCTCGGGCAATGCAAATAATTGAAGAGCATGAGCCAACCAGGCGTGGAATTTATGGTGGAACAATTGGCTACTTGGATTTCACAGGAAATATTGACACCTGTATTGCGATAAGAACAGCAGTTATCAAAGATGAAATTGCATATGTTCAAGCCGGAGCCGGAATAGTTGCTGATTCTGACCCTGCGTTAGAAAACCAGGAGTGCATAAATAAAGCCGCCGCCGTATTGGGGGCAATTGCAACTGCAAATGCCATGGTTGGTGCAAAGTGAGAGGATCAATCCTTGGCAGCTTGATCATAATTACGATTGCAGGTTTTTTAATTTTTCGCTTGAGTAAAAGTAACGCAATGAGCAAATATGAAAAAAAACCTCAGAGCAAATGGAGATCGTTATCAGAGGGAGTAGACCCGACCGATGAGTAGTACAAATGTTTTAAAGACAATCATTGAGGGAGTACTCGAGGATGTTGAGAAAAGAATGGTGCCGATAACCCAATTGCGTGAGCAGATTGAGAATGCACCTACTTTAAGGGGAGCGTATAGATCCTTGAGTCAACCCGGAATGGCCTTGATTGCAGAGGTAAAACGGTCTTCACCTAGTAAGGGTGAGTTGGCCTCAATTCCTGATCCTCAGTTACTTGCCACACAGTATCAAGAGGGAGGAGCCGATCTAATAAGCGTATTAACTGAAGAGCGCAGATTTAAAGGCAGCCTTGCCGATTTTGTCTCAGTTAGATCTGCAATTGATTTACCAGTATTAAGAAAAGATTTCATTGTTACTGAATTTCAAGTTTTTGAATCACGTGTTCTAGGCGCGGATTTAATTTTATTGATCGTGGCAGGTCTTTCAAAATCCCAATTAACTGATTTCTTTCAGCTGTCAACAGAATTAGGGATGGATGTTTTAGTTGAAATTCATGACATGGCTGAAGCAGAAAAAGCTTTAGAGATTGGCGCTAAAATTATCGGAGTAAATTCAAGAAATCTTAAAACCTTAGAGGTTAGCGAAAAGGTCTTTGAGTCAATACTCCCAAAATTGCCAAAAGATCTTATAAAGGTGGCTGAATCTGGAATAAGTAGTCGTGATCAGGTTGCATTAGTTGAAAGATTAGGCGCAAATGCGGTTTTGATTGGCGAAAGCTTGGTTAAAGCAGGTAATCCAGTTCATACTATTAAAGAACTTCTAAATCGATAGGGAGCCAATAAACTATAACTATGGCCACTGGTAAAGAAACTCAAGGTTTAGATTCAACCCTTACAGGGCACTTCGGTCCCTATGGTGGTCGATTTGTTCCTGAGGCCCTGATTTCGGCTTTAGATGAATTAGCCGCTGCTCATCTATCTGCGCAGGCAGATCCAAAGTTTCAAGCAGAATTAGCAGAACTTCACAAAACTTATACTGGTCGGCCAAGTATTTTGACTGATGCCAAGAGATTCTCAGAGTATGCAGGTGGTGCCCGAATACTTTTGAAACGTGAGGATTTAAATCACACAGGAAGTCATAAAATTAATAATGTTTTGGGACAGGCATTACTAACCAAAAGAATGGGCAAAAAACGAATCATCGCTGAAACCGGCGCAGGTCAGCATGGTGTTGCATCAGCTACTGCAGCTGCTTTATTTGGGCTTGAATGTGTTGTTTACATGGGAGAAGCGGATACAAAGCGACAGGCATTAAATGTTGCCAGAATGAAATTACTAGGCGCAACGGTTGTTCCAGTTACCCAAGGTTCTAAAACACTAAAGGATGCAATTAATGAAGCAATGCGTGATTGGGTTACTAACGTTGCTACTACACACTATCTACTAGGCACCGTCGCAGGTCCACATCCATTCCCAACAATGGTGAGAGATTTTCAAAGAATCATTGGGGTGGAGGCTCGGGAGCAAGTATTGGCGCTAACTGGCAAACTTCCAGATGCTGTTTTGGCTTGTGTTGGGGGAGGATCAAATGCAATTGGGATTTTTCATCCCTTTATTGATGACAAATCTGTTCGATTAATTGGCTTAGAAGCCGGTGGCAAGGGAATAGAAACCGGTTTACATGCATCAACAATTTCCGGTGGTAAGCCAGGGGTTCTCCATGGCACTCGTTCTTATGTTCTGCAAGATTCTGATGGCCAAACTGTTGAGTCACACTCAATCTCTGCAGGTTTGGATTATCCCGGCGTGGGACCTGAGCATGCATATCTAAATGACATTGGCAGAGCTGAGTATCGTTCGATAACAGATGATCAGGCAATGTATGCATTCTCATTGTTATGCAAGTCCGAAGGAATAATTCCAGCGATTGAAACTGCACATGCACTTGCAGGAGCTTTAGAAATTGGCAATGAATTAGGAAAAGATGCGACAATCTTGATCAATCTCTCTGGTCGAGGGGATAAAGATGTTCAAACTGCCGCCGAATACT
>JACCDI010086444.1_pt1 | contig 46063 bp, 51 predicted proteins | sample 7442791 | NCBI WGS metagenome assembly JACCDI01 (sample SAMN15323434, study PRJNA562643) | freshwater metagenome | isolation source: river surface water | place: USA:Blue River Watershed | collected 2017-08-15 | reverse complement strand
TGGCCGCAAAACATGCGGACTTCCCGCTTCAGGTGATCCTGGGCAGTAACCTTGGCATGGTCTTGGCGAATGCGCCCGCGATCTGGCTGGGGGAGCATCTCTTGAAACGCATTCCGATCAAGCTCATTCGCATGACGGCAGCGGGCCTTTTTGCTGTGCTGGGACTCTGGATGCTGATCTTTGGAGTCCCGGGTTTATAACCGGAGGAGAGGTGTTTAACCCAAGTCAGGAAGACGTCCGACGATTTTTCTGTGAGGCCTGGTCAAAGGCCACGCATCAGCTGCCACTCGCGCCGATTGAGGTGATGGCGGTGGACTGGATGCAACAGCATCCCGAATACCATCAAGAGTTGATGGATGTGGAGGCAGCGATTGCCCGCGACTACAGCGTGGAGGCAGGTCGCACCAACCCCTTTCTGCACCTGTCGATGCACCTGTCTATTGAAGAGCAGATCTCGATTGACCAGCCCCCGGGGATTCGTGAGGCCTTTACCCAACTCGTTCGGCGCCTTGATGACCGACACGAGGCCATGCATGAAGTCATGGAATGCCTCGGCCAGATCCTCTGGCAGTCGCAGCGTTCGGGGGATCCCATCGATGGTGCGGCTTACGTTGAGATGATTGCGCAGCGGGCCTCTCGATGATGCAGTCGCATCGGATTGATTTTGTTACCTTAAAGCTCCTGCTCGCAGTCGCTCAGACAGGATCAATTACAAAAGCGGCGACCCAGCAGAATCTGGCGCTAGGCGCCGCCAGCACCCGACTTCGCGAACTAGAGGCGCGATTTGGGGTGCCGTTGATGGTGCGTCATGCACGTGGGGTTCGATTCACAGAGGCAGGAAACGCCGTACTGCATCACGCCCGATCCATCGACCGGGAGCTGGCCCAGATGGCCTTTGAGGTGGGCGATTTTGCTGCTGGAATTACAGGGCATGTTCGCATCGTGGCGAATGCGAGTTCGATTGCCACGGTGCTTCCTCAGGACCTGACGGAGTTTCTGAAGACACATCCGCGGGTTCGCATTGATCTGTCGGAGCATACGAGTCGTGAGATTCAGGCGCTCGTGGCGGAGGGGGAGGCGGAAATTGGGGTCTTCGCGGGCTTACTCCTGCGAGAGGACTTATCCCTTATGCCGTATCACGAAGATACCTTGGTCGCCTTGGTGCCGAATCAGGAGATCTGGCGAGAGGCGACGTCGGTGACGTTAGTAAGACTTCTTGCAGAAGATCTTATTCTCTTGCAGGAAGGTGGCTCGATCCAAGAGTGGCTCGCGAACATGGCCCACGCCCAAGGCGTTCATCCTCGGATTCGTGTCCAGGTGAAGGGGTTTGATGCCATCTCGCAGCTGGTCGCTGCTGGGCTGGGTGTGACTGTGTTGCCGGAGATTGTGGCGAGACGGTTTAGTCAGCTGCTAGGACTGAAGATTCTGACCATTCAGGGTGTGGATACCGCGCGCTCGCTGTCGATCTGCCACGGTGACCTAAGGCGAATGTCACCGGCGGGACTTGATCTACTGGAATTTCTGAGTCGCTCTGTCCAAAAGAAGTCGGGTCCACCTTAATCGGGTGGCAGCGTTTTCGGTTTGAACTCGCAGAGATCGTGAATGGGACAGCGCCAGCACTCGGGACGACGCGCCTTGCAGATGTAGCGACCATGCAGAATTAACCAGTGATGGGCGTGTCGCTTAAATTGCTTTGGCACGAGCCGCTCAAGACGAGTTTCGACTTCCATGACGTTTTTGCCCTGCGCAATTCGCGTTCGGTTTGATACCCGAAAGATATGGGTGTCGACTGCGATCGTCTCCCAACCAAAGGCGGTGTTGAGTACAACATTGGCCGTCTTTCTGCCGACACCGGGGAGTGCCTCGAGTGCCTCGCGACTCTCGGGGACTTGGCCATCGTGGTCGCGTAACAAGATTGCGCAGGTCTCCACAAGGTGTTTTGCCTTCGTGCGATATAAGCCAATCGTGCGAATGTAGGGCTCGAGTCCTGCAACACCGAGCGCAAGGATCGCCTGTGGGGTGTTGGCTTTCGGAAATAAGCGACGTGTTGCGGCGTTCACCGAGACATCAGTGGCCTGTGCAGAGAGCAGTACGGCCGCGAGCAGCTCGAAGGGCGAACTAAACGCTAACTCCGTGGTGGGGTTTGGGTTGGCCGCAGCAAGGCGCGAGAAGATCGCCTGGCGCTTTTCAGGATTCATGATGGGAGCGCTGGATCATTCGCGTCAGAGGCATCGCTAACGGCCCCACTGGACTGCGCTGACCTTGCCAGGGCGCGTGCCCTTGCACGTGCGAGCAGATCATCCATGGCCGTTGCAGCGACTTTTGGGGCGTTGGCGGCGGCAGCGATCTTGTTCACTCGTCTCTGTCTGGTCTGAAAACGGTTTCTCGCCTGATCAGCATCCTGTGGTGTCCATGATCGCTCGGGGGTCGGTGTCACCATGACGATGCAGTCGACGGGGCAGGGGGCGACACAGAGTTCGCAGCCTGTGCAGTCGTCCGCGAGCACCGTGTGCATCTGCTTGAACCCGCCAACGATGGCATCGACTGGGCACGCTTTGATACAGACCGTGCAGCCAATACAGCGAGCCTCGTCAATAACTGCCACTTGGAGTGGCCCTTCGACACCGTGCTGGGGGTTCAGTGGAACGATCGGCTGACCGGTAAGATCGGCCAGCAGGGCGATTCCCTGAGCACCACCTGGTGGGCACTGATTGATCGCAGCCTCACCGCCGGCAATCGCTTCCGCATAAGGGCGGCAGGCCGGATAGCCGCAACGCGTGCATTGGGTCTGCGGTAAGACCGCGTCAATGGCGTCGGATAAATTCGCGAATTTTTGGGGCGACCTGTTCACGCCAGCGACGTCCACTAAAAATGCCGTAGTGCCCCGCCTGCGGAACGACCATATCTTCTTGGCGGTTGGCGGGAATGCCGGTACATAGATCGTGTGCTGCCTGCGTCTGACCAGGGCCGGAGATATCGTCTAGTTCGCCTTCGACCGTTAGAAGCGCGGTTCGGGTGATGTCCTGTGGGCGTACGGGCTTGCCGCGCACCTGCCAGGTCCCCTTGGGCAACGCATGTTCCTGAAAGACCGTTTTGATCGTATCAAGATAGAACTCTGCGGCCAGATCGAGCACCGCGTTGTATTCGTCATAAAACGCACGATGATTTTCGGCGCTCTCCCCATCTCCCTGAATCAGCTGCAGGTAGTAGTCATAGTGTGACGTCAGATGCCGATCTGGATTCATCGCGACAAATCCAGCGTGTTGGAGAAAGCCAGGATAGACGCGACGAAGATAGCCTGGATATTTGTGCGGCACTGTATAGATCACATGGTTCACAAACCAGTCATACGGTTTTTCTGTCGCTAGCGCGTTCACCGACGTCGGGCTTTTGCGGGTATCAATTGGTCCGCCCATCATGATGATGCTGCGCGGTGCCTCGGGGCAGCCGTCGCTGGCCATCAGCGATACTGCGGCGAGTACGGGGACGGTTGGCTGGCAGACCGACATCACATGCAGATCGGGACTGAGTGCAGTAATGAACTCACGGATGTAGTCAATGTAGTCGTCCAGATGGAATACCCCTTGATTGAGGGGCACCATTCGGGCATCGACCCAGTCGGTGATGAAGACCTCGTGATCGGGAATCAGTGTTCGAACAGTGTCGCGAAGCAGCGTCGCATGGTGACCTGAGAGCGGCGCCACGAGCATGATCTTTGGGTCATGCCGCTTCGGGGCATCTGGATGAAACTGACGTTCGAAGTGCAGCAGTCTGCAAAATGGCTTCGCCAGTACTGTCTTTTCAACAATGGGGACGGTCGCGCCATCGATGATCGTTTCGCTAAGCCCAAAGCTTGGCTTCTGGTATTCCTTGCCAATGCGGTGAACCAGATCAAAGGTGGCGGCCATTCGTTTTGAGAATGGCAGGTAGGACAGCGGGCTGTAGGGGTTGGTGTAGGCCTGTGCCGAGATGTCGGCGAGTCGACTAATCGGATGAAGAATCGAGCGTTGAAACTCATGCAACTGATAGAGCAAATGATTCTCCTGGTTGCGCGAACGCAGCGGTTAACTACCAATAATTTTCAACAGCGATCTGCCCTGGGCTCGACTGACGGCTGGTCTGAAATCCCAGCGATTTTAGCGCCCTACGGGTCTCATTCACCATGTCTGGGTTGCCACAGAGCATGATTCTTGAGTTGTCTAGGTCAAGTTTGCGATCCGCCGCTGCTTCCAGTCGACCATCGGGGATGAGACTGGTCAACCGCGCATTCAGTAAGCTGGGGCAGTCTTCGCGGGTGACGACGGGGATGTAGCGAAGCTTGTGGGCGTAAGGCCCAAAGATCTCGTGCGAGGGAAGGGCAAGAATCCAGTCACGATAAGCGAGCTCTTCTTGAAGGCGAACGCTGTGCACCAGGATGATGGTCTTAAACCGTTCCCATACCTCGGGGTCGGCCAGCATCGATAAGAAGGGCGCGATCCCTGTTCCCGTGGAGAGAAGCCACAGGTCCTCTCCGCCCGCGAAGCGAGACAGCGTCAGAAAGCCGTGATTTTGTTTATCGATAAGAAGTGTGTCACCGACCTTTAACCGTGAGAGCTCACTCGTGAACTCGCCGTTCGGGACCACGATCGAATAAAACTCAAGGGCATCATCAAAGGGACCTGACACCATGGAGTAGGCTCTCCAGACGACGGAGCCGTCGGGTTTTTCAACCCCGAGTCGCGCAAACTGACCCGCCGTGAACCGAAAGGCAGCGGGGCGAGTCGTTCGAAATGAAAATAGGTGAGGCGTCCAGCGGTGAATCCAGGTGATGGACTCCCGAGTCGATTTCTCCTCGGGGGTGCCGGTCACCGTTCGAGAAGTCCGCGCTTATCTTTGACGTCGGCCCACTTGTCCGCATCATCGAAGTGCGGCTCCATCCGGGTGATGGTCGGCCAGTTTCTTGAGAGCTCCGCATTGAGTGCGATGAAGTCCCGCTGGTCATCCGGGACGTCTTCCTCGGCATAGATGGCGTTGACGGGGCACTCAGGAATACACACCGCACAATCAATACACTCATCGGGGTCGATCACGAGGAAATTAGGGCCCTTCCGGAAGCAGTCGACAGGACAAACGTCAACGCAGTCGGTGTAGCGGCATTTGATACAGGCCTCGGTGACAATATGGGTCATGATCTTGGCAGTCTTTCTGGAATGACTTTAACGGCTCCCGAAGGAGCGCTACACTCGGCATTCTATCTAAATTCGCTTTGGGTTTACCCTTGGTTTTTGTCAAGAGGATGTGATTCCTATGTCGACGCAGTCACCGCAGGATCCACTGGATACGCAAGACGCCAGGACTCGCATTCTGTCGCGTATTCGAGCCGCCCAAGGTCGTCCCGATCAGGCGAAGGACCGAGAAGAAGAACTGAACTACAACTATGTTGCTCAGAAACCCTCCGGCCCCAAGCCACCGGTGGGCGATGACCTGGTCGCCCGATTTGTGCAACAGTCTGAGCGGCTGCAGTCGACGGTCGCGCGACTGGCCTCGCTAGACGAAGTCCCCGGTGCTGTTGCGGAATATCTGCAGTCCCGTGGGCTTGGCCAGCGGGCGGTCATCTGGCCATCGTTTGAGCGACTGGACTGGGCGTCCGTTGGACTTCAGGTCGAAGCGCGTGCTCCGGTGCGAGACGATCCTGCGCCCGATATGGTGGGCATCACGGGCTGCTTCGCGGCGATTGCCGAGACCGGCACTCTCGCCCTTGTCTCAGGCGCTGCCTCGCCGGCGTCCATGGCCTTGTTGCCTGAGACCCATATTGCGGTGGTGCCAAAGTCGCGCATTGTGGCCCATATGGAAGATGTCTTCGCCTTACTCCGGCATGAGCGGGGAGAACCGCCTCGTGCACTTAACTTTGTCTCGGGCCCTTCGCGGACAGGAGATATCGAGCAGACAATCGTATTAGGTGCCCATGGTCCGTATCGGGTGCATCTGCTGTTATTAGAAGGCCTTTGAGCAGCATGACAAAACCGACTTTGGTCGTGACGCGACGACTCTATCAAGACGTTTTTTCTCAACTTGCATCTGCGTTTAATGTGATCGCCGATAACCAGGCAGACGATCAGCCGTGGGATCTTGAAACGATGCGACGCCAGGTCGCGCAGGCGGACTATCTATTGTGCTCGGTCGCTGACAAAGTTGATGCCTCTGTAATCGCCGCCGCCACGCGATTAAAACTCATCGCGACGGGTGCCGTTGGGTATAACAACATTGACGCAGCGGCCTGCAGGGAGCGTGGGATTCGACTGACCAATACGCCTGATGTGCTGACCGAGACCACTGCGGATTTTGGCTTTGCGCTCATGATGGCAACTGCACGCCGCATCCCGGAATCGGAGCGCTATGCGCGTGCGGGCCAGTGGAGCGGATGGGCGTTTGATCAGTTTGCGGGGCGTGATCTTCACCATGCGACCTTGGGCATCATCGGCATGGGGCGCATTGGGTCGGCAATCGCGCGACGGGCACAGGGCTTTTCGATGAATGTGCTGTATCACAACCGTACGCAGAGTCGTGATGAGAAGGGGGCCCAGTGGGTGACGCGGGAGCAGCTCTTAAAAGCGTCGGATTTTGTAATGGTTGTGGTGCCCTATAGCCAGGAAACCCACCATCTCATCGACGCCAGTGCACTGGCGCTGATGAAGCCGTCTGCGGTGCTGATTAATATTGCGCGCGGTGGAGTCGTGGATGATCAGGCGTTGATCGCCGCCTTACGCCATAAGACGATCGCTGCGGCGGGGCTTGATGTCTTTGAGAATGAGCCACAGTTCGATCCTGCGTTTCTGGCGTTTGAGAATGTAGTGATCACTCCGCATATTGCGAGCTCATCGTCCGCCACGCGACGCGCCATGATGCAGCTCGCGGTTGATAACCTGATGGCCCACGTCCAAGGGCTGCCCCTGAAAACCCCCGTGCTCTAGGGGGCGGGCTGGCGGGCCGGGCCGTTCAGCGCTGCTTTTTCGCTGGTGTACCTGGGTGCTTTTTGCTAGACTCTCGGGTCCCTTGCCACACTCTTTTGTTAGCGGGCGCTAACATGCTTAACAGAGGTGGCGTTATCCATAAGGAGAAATCGTGCGTCATTACGAGATCGTATTTATTGTCCATCCGGACCAGAGCGAGCAGGTGCCCGCCATGGTTGAGCGCTACAGCGCCGTTGTCACCGCAAAAGGGGGCAAGGTTCATCGGATGGAAGACTGGGGTCGCCGCCAACTGGCTTACCCAATTCAGAAAGTCGCGAAAGCGCACTACGTGCTGATGAATGTCGAGTGTGGTCAGTCAGAGATGGACGAGCTGGACCATGCCTTCCGTTTTAACGATGCCGTTCTGCGTCATCTGGTCGTTGCGATGAAGAAAGCCGAAACAGGCCCGTCGCCAATGATTAAGGTGATCCAGCGTGAAGAGGCGCGGAAAGCGGCAGCAGAGATTCCTGCGGCAGCCTAAGGCGCTGACTCGACCGGACGGTTCGGGTGAACCAGCTTCAGCTCTCAGCAGTCATTGTTGAGAAAAAAGCAAAGCGATACACCCCAGCAGGTCTCCCAGTCGTCGAGATGCTCATCCAGCATCAGTCAGCGGTTCAGGAAGCAGGACTTTCAAGAACCGTCGAGCTGTTGATGAGTGTCAAAGCGGTCGGAACGATCGCCGAACAACTGGAGCGAGTCCCCCTAGGGGCTGGCCTGCGATGCGAAGGATTCCTCGCACCGTCCCGACAACAGAGTAAGCGGTTGATATTGCACTTAACACAATTCGAATTGGAGTAACTCAAGATGGCTTTCAACAAAAAATTTGACAAGAACAAGCGTCCCCGTCGTCCCGCACAGTCGGCCCTGTTTAAGCGTAAACGTGTCTGCCGATTTACCGCAGAAGGCGTTGAGCAGATTGATTACAAGGACATCGATACACTGCGTGACTTCGTGACCGAGACCGGCAAGATCATTCCGGCGCGGATCACAGGGACGAATGCGCGTTACCAGCGACAGCTGACCACGGCGATCAAGCGGGCACGTTTTCTGGCCCTGATCGCCTTTACTGACAATCATTAATCGCTAAGAACCCATTCCTTAAGGACTGAATATGCAAGTTATTCTTCTCGAAAAAGTCGTCAATCTGGGTCAGCTTGGCGATGTAGTGCGTGTTAAAGACGGCTTCGCCCGTAACTTTCTGATTCCCCAGGGCATGGCCCGTCGGGCAACCGAGCAGGCCATTGCTGACTTTCAGGCGCGTCGTGCAGAACTTGAAAAGGTGCAAGCCGAAAAGCTCGCTGCAGCACAGGCGCTCGGTCAGAAAATGGCGAATCTGGTACTCGAAGTAAGCCAGAAGGCTGGAGTCGACGGTCGTCTCTTCGGTTCCGTCACCAACTTTGATATCGCCGAAGCCTTAAAAGGTAAGTCGATTGAGGTGGCCAAGGCCTGCGTTCGTCTTCCGAATGGTCCGCTGAAGATGGTGGGTGACCATGCAGTTCAGGTGGCCCCCCATACGGACGTTGTGGTGGACATCACCGTTCGCGTGATCGGCGAGACCGCTTAAGGTCGTTTAGGCTTGTCGCGGGTTATGGATTCCCGGGCGGACTCTCAGACCCTCGCGCTGCGAGTCCCGCCGCATTCCATTGAAGCTGAGGCCTCCGTTCTAGGAGGCCTTTTGCTTGATAACAACGCCTGGGATCGCATTGGCGATCTTGTACGGCCGGATGATTTCTATCGGGCGGATCATCGACTTATTTTTGAATCGATCTCTCGACTGATTGATGCGGGTAAGCCAGCCGATGTCGTGACGGTGTTTGAGTCGCTGCAGAGTCTGGGCCGAGCCGACGAGGTGGGTGGGATTGCCTATCTCAATACCCTGGCCAATGAGACGCCTTCAGCGGCCAATATTCGACGGTATGCGGAGATTGTTCGGGATCGCGCCATCCTTCGTTTTCTTGTCTCTGCAAGTGATCAGATTGCGACCGAGGCACTCAACCCTGCTGGCAAGGAAACACGACAGATTCTGGATGAGGCCGAGAGTCGAATCTTTCAGATTGGTGAGCAGGGGTCTCGGTCTCAGGCAGGGTTTCAAGATTTTCATACGGTGCTGGCCCGGGTCGTCGAAAAAGTTGATGATCTGTATCAGAACCCTAATCCGTCCGACGTCACCGGGATGCCGTCAGGTTTCGTCGATCTCGACCAGAAGACGGCGGGGATGCATCCGGGCGATCTGTTAATCGTTGCGGGTCGCCCAAGTATGGGAAAGACCTCGTTCGCGCTCAATATTGCTGAGCATGTCGCCATTGCGGAAGGCGCGCCGGTTGCGGTGTTTAGTATGGAGATGGGCGCTGAGCAGCTTGCGATGCGGGTGCTCTGTTCTGTGGGTAAGCTCGATGCCCAACGGGTACGAACCGGTCGTCTGACCGAGGACGACTGGAATCGTCTGACCCAGGCGATGGGTCGAATGAAGGAGGCACGGATTCACATTGATGAAACGCCAGGCCTCAATCCATTAGAGCTACGGTCGCGTGCGCGACGTTTGGCGCGTCAGTACGGCACGCTTGGATTGATCGTGGTCGACTATCTACAGCTGATGAGTGCCTCAAGCTCTGGTGAGAATCGGACGACCGAGATCTCTGAGATCACACGATCGCTGAAGGGGCTTGCCAAGGAGTTGGGCTGCCCCGTGGTGGCGTTATCGCAGCTCAATCGAACGGTGGAGCAACGGACAGACAAACGTCCTGTCATGAGCGATCTTCGCGAATCCGGCGCTATTGAGCAGGACGCGGACGTGATCGTGTTTATTTATCGCGATGAAGTCTATCGTCCGGATACGCCGGATAAGGGCGTTGCTGAGATCATCATCGCTAAGCAGCGTAACGGTCCCATCGGCACGGTACGGCTGACGTTCTTGGGTCAGTACACACGCTTTGAAAATTTTGCACCACCGCCACCGGTGGGCTATTCGTCGGAATATTAATCATGCAGATCGTTCCCTCTGTCGAACCAGTCAGTCTGCCCATCGTTGGCAGCAATGCGCGGTTTCCTGTGCGTCGGGTCTACTGTGTGGGGCGCAACTACGCCGATCACGCGAAAGAGATGGGCCACTCTGGTCGTGAGCCTCCTTTTTTCTTTCTCAAGCCTGCGGATGCCTTGTTTCCGATTCTCCCAGGGGAGCATCGTCAATGGCCGTACCCATCCCTGACGCAAGATCTTCATCACGAAGTTGAGCTCGTGGTGGCGATTGGTGCGGGGGGCAAGGATATCGCTCCCGAGCAGGCGTCAGCCCATATCTGGGGGTATGCGATTGGCTTGGATATGACGCGACGGGACTTGCAGTCAGTGATGAAAAAGGAATCAAAGCCCTGGTGTATCGGCAAAGGTTTTGATCACAGCGCGCCGATTGGACCTCTGGTTCCTGTGGAGACAACCGGGCTACTGAATGCCGGTGCGATTCAACTGGTGGTCAATGGCCAGACACGCCAGTCGGGCGATCTCCAGGATCTCATCTGGAATATTCCAGAAGTCATTTCCCATATCTCGAAGGCCTGGGAACTGAAACCCGGGGATCTGATCTTTACGGGAACTCCGTCGGGGGTCGGTCCCGTGGTGCCTGGCGATCAGATGACCGCCTCAGCAGAGAGGGTGGGCTCGATCACGCTGACTGTCGTCTAGCGTGATTCGTTTTCGATTGCGACACCGGCCGTGCATCGGTGTCGTGCGTGCCGTCTAGTGTCGATGCGTTCCGTGTCCCGAGGCTGCCTTGGGTGGCGCCACCGTTACGGTGATCTGCTGTTCACCAGCCTGTTTAAAAATGAGCGTGACCGGGAACTGATCGCCTTGTTTTAAAGGCTGCTTTAAGTTCATCAGCATCAGGTGATAGCCATTCTTGGATCCTTTGGCGAGCGAGACCTCGCCCTTGGCTGGAACCTCAATGCCTGGAATCTCGCGCATCTTCATGACGTTGTTGTCCATGGTCATGCGGTGAACTTCCATCGACTTAGAGACCTCGGCACGGGCACCAATTAATTGATCTGTCTGTACCCCTGTGTTGCGAATCGACTGGATAAAAATAGCGCCATGAGGCTGACCGGGTGCGGTCGGTGCTGCGGTCGGTGCGACGACCGTGATCGATCCCTTTTGGAACTCCGCCGTCTGTGCCTGGGCAAGTCCCGTGGCCCCTGCAAGGACCATCATCGCGCAGAGAAGAATCTGTCGGTGAGACGGCATCACTGATCCTAACCGCATAACTGCTCCTGATGATTACTAAAGCACTTATTTTATCGCTTTAGAGGAGTACGAGCGTGAGCCCAGGAACGAACAAGAGCAAGACAATCCTTGCCAGATCCGTGGCGATAAATGGGATAACGCCTGCATAGGTCTCGCGGATCGGTACGCCTTTGACGAGCCCATTGACCAGAATGACATTTAATCCAACAGGCGGTGCGATGAGTCCAAACTGAACGACTGAGAGCACCAGTATCCCGAACCAGATCGCTTTCTCAGCGGCCGCTAATCCCCAGAGATCGAGCCCCATGATGGTGGGAAAGAGAATGGGAATGGTCAGGATCATCATCGAGAGCTCATCCATCACGGCACAGAGGATGAGCAACAGCACCAAGATGGCGATTAAGACGAGCATGGGCGAGATCGTTAGCGACGTCACCCAGCCGGCGAGCGCCATCGGCATCTGCGTGAGTGCTAAGCCCGCGTTCATGAGGTCTGCGCCGATGAAGATCATAAAAATCATGGCCGTAGTCTCCGCTGTTGCGAGAATAGAGGCCTTCACCGCCGACCTAGACAGCCCTTTGCGTGCTGATCCGAGCAACGCCACGAGGACCAACCCGACGGCTGCGGCCTCGGTAGGGGTGAAGAATCCTGCATAGATTCCCCCAAAGATGACGATAAAAATAAGTGCGATCGGCCAGACGTCTCGCATGGCCTGTCTGCGTTCCGCGCCTGTGGCGCGAGGCTGATCAGGCAGGCCGCCCTGACGACTGAACTGCAGCACGCATAGATAGCCGATGACAGCGAGCAGTGCTGGAATCATCGACGCGAGATAAAGCTTCGCAATATTCTGTTCCGCCAAGATGGCGAAGATCACCAGTGGTACAGAGGGTGGAATCAGAATCCCCAGCGTCCCTCCTGCAGCCAGTGTGGCAGTAGAGAGACGATTGGGATAGCCGTGACGGTGCATCTCGGGGTAGGCCACCTGCGTAATGGTTGCCGCCGTCGCAACCGACGAGCCACAAATGGACCCGAAGACTGCTGACGCCAGAATAGCGGCCATCGCGAGTCCCCCGCGCAGATGACCGATCCACGCGGCAGCCGCTTTGAAGAGCGCCTGGGATAAGCCGCTATTCACGGCAAGCTGCCCCATCAGGATGAACAGCGGAATGATTGATAACTCATAGACAGATAGGCGCGCGACCGTCGTGCCTTTCAAGGCGTTCAGGAGCGGATCGATGCCGGCGATGAGTCCAAATCCAATCGCACCAGGAATGGCCATGGCGGCAGCGATCGGTAGGCGAAGCGCCATCATGATCAGCATTGCACCAAGCATCATGAGCGCAGTAAGAATTGGCGTCGTCATGATCCGTTATTTCGCTTGTTGGTGGCCTGGGCCAGGGCGACGAGCGCCGCGAGAAGAAAGCCTGGAACCAGTGCAAGACTCTGCACCCAGATGGGGATACTGAGAATCATGCTGGTTTCAGAGGTCTCCAAGGCGCTTGAGACGGCCCGCATCGTGCGCCAGGCGAGAACGCCAAGAATGATTGCAAGACAGAAAAATCCGAGCCGCTGCAGACGGTCTTGTAGGTGTTGGCGCAGATACGCCGTAAAAAAATCAATAACGACGTGGCCCTTTTGAACCTGGCACCAAGGCAGAAAACTACTGATTGCAAAGGCCGTGAGCAGTTGCGCCAACTCGATATCGCCTGGAATTGGTCGGCCGAGCAGTACCCGACCAAGAATACTCACCATCGTGATCAGCGCCATGGCGATCAGCGCGACCCCGCCGATCATGGCGAGATAGTGACTAGTTTTTTCGAGTGCGCGTCTGATCATGACGACGAATCAACTGGCGGGCGTCGTCGAGCATCTGTTGACCATTGGCACCCGCCTTGTTCATCTGTGCGACCCACTCGTCTGCAAGCGGGGCCGATAGGCGTTGCATTTTGTCTGTTTCTGCCTGACTCAGTCGGATGATGGTGTTACCGCGACTGATCGCGGGGGCACGCCCCTGGGCCTGGCTCTCGTCCCAGACTCGGCCCATCAAGCCAGAGAGCCCAAGTCCGCTCGCCTGATCAATGACCTGACGGAGATCCGCGGGCAGTGAATCATACCGTTTCTGATTCATGGCAAATACAAAGACTGCCGTGTAGAGGGCAGGTCGATCAGCCGGAGTCTCAGTATGGAAACGCACCATCTCATGCAGCTTTAGCCCGGGCATCACTTCCCAGGGCAACATAAAGCCGTCGATCACCCCCTTATTAATCGCGTCACCGACCGAGTTGACCGGCATCCCAACAGGAGAGGCACCGAGTGATGCCAGCAGTTTATTGGTTAACCGCGTGGGTGCACGCATCCGCATTCCTTTGAGGTCGGAGATCTCGCGAATGGGCTTGTCGCGGGTATGCATGAATCCGTTGTCGTGGGTCGCAAAGGCGAGCGGCTTGAGTCCGGCCCACTCTTTTTGACCGTGTTGCAGATAAAACTCCCAGGCGGCTTTGGAGGCGGCTTCTGCACTTCGGTTCATGAACGGCAGTTCAAAGACCTCCATGATCGGGAAGCGCCCAGCGGTATAGCCGGGCAGAATGAATACGGCATCAACGACACCATCACGGGCCTGATCGATTAACTGCGCGGGGGTTCCGCCGAGCTGCATGCTGGGAAAGATCTGACATTTCAGTCGACCATTGGACTGTTTGCCGATCAGATCACACCACGGCTGAAGCATCTTCGTCTGTTGAATCCCGCCCGCTGGCAGAAAGTGATGAATGCGAAGCGTGATCTCTTGTGCGCTGACCGAAGCGGTCAATGAGGTCGCAAGACCACCGATCAGGAGCACCGCGACAGATATTCTGCGTAACAGTCTTTTAACGATTAAATAGGGTGGCGTCATTGCATTCAACGAGTTGGGGCAATTAGGCATCCCCCGTGGCAACGGGGCGCGACGGATCACTACACCATTCACTCCATGAGCCGGCATAGAGTGCGCTTCCTGGCAGGCCAGCGATCTCCATCGCGAGCAGATTATGACAAGCAGTCACCCCCGAACCACAGGCGTGTACGACGGTCATGGGGTCAAGGTCTCCAATCATCGCGAGATACTCTTCCCGAAGGACTGATGCGGGTTTGAAGCAGCCCTTGGCATCCAAGTTATCCGTGAAGACACGGTTACGCGCACCGGGAATGTGACCGGCAATAGGATCAAAGGGCTCTTCTTCTCCGCGAAAGCGTGTCGGTGCACGGGCATCCAGCAGAGTGGCGATCTCTTTGTCGGATCCCGCCTTCACCCAGGCCGCGACCAGTTCGGTGGTCCAGAGTGGCGCAAGGGAGGGGCGGACGCTGATGCGGCCTGAAGACTTCGCCTGAAAGGGTTCTGTCGACAGGGGGCCGTCTGCTGCCATCCAGGCCTGCAGGCCACCGTCTAGAACGCCACAGTTGAGATGGCCGATCCATCGGCACATCCACCAGAGCCGCGATGCGTAGACCCCTGCAGAGGCATCGTAGCCAATGATGAGCGTTTTTTCGGTCGCTCCCAGCGATGCGAGCACGGCGGCGAATGCATCAGGGCTGGGCAGCGGATGACGGCCATTCGATCCGGTTTTTTCTGCAGAGAGATCTTGATCAAGATCGAGATAGGCGGCGCCGGGCAGGTGCCCTTCTGCATACGCACGCGCACCGGCGCCGGGCGCCATGAGATCTTGGCGACAGTCCACCAGCAGAACTGGCGCATCGATACTGACCAGTTCTGATACCGAGATGATCGGGTTAATAGCTCACCTGTTTGCGAAGGTATTCGTGGAAGCGCAGCATGCCATCTTCCATGGGTGACTGATACGGCCCTGTCTCATTCTCTCCGCGGCGCATGAGTGCTGCGCGACCGCGGTCCATGCGTTCTGCGATTTCATCATCTTCGACAACGGTCTCGTTATAGGCGGCCTGATGGGCGTCCATGTAGTCCGGTTCGAATAAGGCAATCTCTTCTGGATAGTAGAACTCGACGATGTTGCGGGTCTGTTGCGGCCCCAGTGGGTGTAGGGTGCTCACCACCAAGACCTTGGGATACCACTCCACCATGATGTTGGGATAAATCGTCATCCAGATTGCGCCGTACTCGGGGAGTCCTTCGGGATGCATGCGAAGCACTTCCTCGTGCCACCGCCGGTAGATCGGTGTGCTGGGCTGACTAAGATCCGTAATGCCGACGGCCTGTACCGAGTAGTGTTCACCGTAGTGCCAGCTCAGGTTGCTGCAGTTGACAAAGTGGCCGAGTCCGGGGTGAAACGGAACGACGTGATAGTCGTCCATGTAGACCTCGATAAAGCTCTTCCAGTTGTAGTTGCAGTCATGGCTTTGGATCTTTGCGAGTCGATAGCCGCTAAAGTCCAGCTGCTCCATGAACGGTGTCGATGCGAGCTCTTGGACGATGGACTGATTGCCTTCAAACAGCAGCCCATTCCATCGCGAGAGCGGATAGCGTTTGAGATGGCGGCAGGGATCCGAGGCAAAATGCGGTGCCCCAATCAGTGCCCCTGAGAGATCATAGGTCCAACGATGGAGCGGACAGACAATCGATTCGGTGTGACCGTGACCCTCTAGCATGACGGCTTGTCGGTGACGGCAGATATTCGAGAGCAGCAGGACCTCGTTGTTCTCACGAACAAGCACACGCCCGTGGTCCTCGTGACCAAGGGTATAGAAGTCGCCAGCCTCGGGCACCATGGCCTCATGGCCAACGTAGCCCGGACCATACTGAAAGATGGTGGCTCGCTCTTGACGAAGGATGGACTCGTCAAAATAGGCGTGAACTGGAAGTTGTGCGGCGCTTGGCGCCAGCCGAGAAAAGCTTCCGACATCCGACATCGAAGACCCCCCGAATTTGCGAAGGGGGAGTATACCCTTGCGGGAATCTAAGTTCTTGATTCTTTTCAATTAAAATGTGGATATGAACGCAAAAAGTAAGGTCAAAACGCAGCCGGCAGCCGCCGGCGGCTTGCCCACGCCAGAGGCGGGGTTTTCCGACCTGACTTTCGAGCAGGCGATGGCCGAACTCGAGGCCACCGTGAAGCGTCTCGAGGGGGGCGATCTGCCGTTGGCTGAGTCCCTGGCAGCCTTTCATCGTGGGTCCGCCCTGATGCGGCATGCCCAGACCATCTTGAGCCAGGTTCAGACCGAAATCGAACTCATTGAGGCAGACCAGGAAAAGCGTGTCGATCGCGCGAGCCTGATCTCGCAGATTAAGGAATAGCCCGTGCAGTTTTCCGCCTGGGCAGACCAGACACGTGGCCGGGTAGAGGCCTTTCTTCGTCAGGCCCTGGCGGATCGACAGCCCAATGCCCCACAGTCGCGTGGTGATCGCGTGCTGCACGAGGCCATGGCCTACGGACTCCTGGGCGGTGGCAAGCGGATACGAGCCCTGCTTGCGGTAGCGGCCGCAGAGGCCGTCGAGGCCCCGAGGCCGTGGGCGGATTCGGTCGGGGCGGCAATCGAATGTATTCACGCGTTTTCACTAGTCCATGACGATATGCCGTGCATGGATGACGATGCCCTTCGACGAGGGCTTCCGACGGTCCACGTCAAGTACGGCCAGGCGCAGGCCCTGCTGGTCGGGGATGCTTTGCAGACGCTCGGGTTTGAACTCATTACTGAGATCCCTGCGCCAGCTGAGACAGTCGTGCAGCTGGTGCGGCAGCTCTCCGTCGCTACAGGACTTGCCGGGATGGCCGGCGGCCAGGCAGTGGATATCGCTGCCGTGGGGCAGGCGATGTCGCAGGCCGAACTGGAATCGATGCATGCGTTAAAGACCGGGGCATTGATCGCAGCCTCCGTTGAAATGGGGGCTGCCTGCGGGCGGCCTGATCTGCAGACGAAATCGGCCCTGTCGCAATACGCCGCACTGGTTGGGCTGGCCTTCCAGGTCGCGGATGATGTCTTAGACGTCTCGGCGGATCAGAAGACCTTGGGCAAGACCCCTGGGAAGGATGCCGCAGCGAATAAACCGACTTTTGTTTCTCTGCTTGGCTTAACGGGCGCACAGGACTACGCTAGGGACTTGCACACGCGGGCTGTGGCAGCTTTAGCGCCCCTTGGGGGGCGTGCTGAGATGCTCGTCGCACTCGCACAGGCGCTGGTACAACGGACCCACTAAGTCTGGGCCGGTCAGCGTGATTTGATGTTCCGATAAGGAAGTACTAGGGATCATGGATTCAACATCGCAGCTCTTACCGTCAGTTAACTTTCCGGCAGACGTTCGTGCGTTAGACCGCAAGCAGCTTCATCAACTCGCGGAAGAGCTTCGTCAGTTTCTGCTGGACTCGGTGTCCGCAACGGGTGGCCACCTGTCGTCGAATCTCGGTACGGTCGAGCTCACCGTGGCCTTGCATCACATTTACAACTTCCCCTTTGACCGGCTGATCTGGGACGTGGGGCATCAGAGTTATCCGCACAAAATTTTGACCGGTCGTCGTGATCGGATGCCGTCCTTGCGTCAGCTCAATGGTCTGTCTGGTTTTCCGAAACGATCCGAGAGTGAGTATGACCATTTCGGAACCGCCCATTCCTCCACCTCTATCTCTGCCGCGTTGGGAATGGCAGTCGCGTCGAAGTTAAAGGGCGAGCATGTCGGCCCGGATCGCCGTCGTCACATTGCTGTGATTGGCGACGGAGCGATGAGTGGTGGCATGGCCTTCGAAGCCCTGAATAACGGCGGTCTGGATACTGAGCTCGATCTGCTAGTGATTTTGAACGACAACGACATGTCGATCTCGCGCCCAGTTGGCGCATTATCGAATTACTTGACTCGTCTTTTGTCAGGACGCTTTTACCGTTCTGCACGCGAGTTCAGTAAGCAGGTGCTGGGGGCAATCCCCCCGGTGCTGGAGTTTGCGAAGCGATTTGAAGGTCATGCCAAGGGCATGTTGATGCCGAGTACCTTGTTTGAAGAGCTCGGATTTAATTATGTCGGCCCGATTGATGGCCATGATCTTGATGCCCTGATTCCGACGTTACAGAACCTTCGTACACTCAAAGGCCCGCACTTCCTGCACGTGATTACACGAAAAGGACAGGGCTATCGCCAGGCAGAGGCCGATCCTATTCTCTATCACGGGCCGGGCCGCTTTGATCCCGAAGTGGGCATTACCGCCAAGGCGAGCGCACGTCCGACGTATTCGCAGATTTTTGGTCAGTGGCTCTGTGATGTGGCAGAAAAAGACGATCGACTGGTCGCGGTGACCCCGGCGATGTGCGAGGGATCGGGCATGCAGGAGTTTGCGCAGCGGTTCCCGAATCGTTATTTTGATGTCGGCATTGCCGAACAGCATGCAGTGACGTTTGCGGCGGGAATCGCCTGCGAAGGACAGCGCCCCGTACTGGCCATTTATTCCACCTTTTTGCAGCGGGGCTACGATCAACTGATTCATGACGTGGCGCTTCAGAATCTGCCAGTACTCTTTGCGATTGATCGTGCAGGACTGGTCGGCGCCGATGGCGCAACCCACGCAGGGGTCTATGACTACGCCTTTATGCGCTGCATCCCGAATATGGTCATCATGGCCCCCAAAGATGAACGTGAGTGTCGAGAGATGCTGAACACAGGACTCACGATTGATGGCCCAAGTGCGATCCGTTATCCCCGCGGTTCTGGAACGGGTGCCGACGCGACAGGGGTGAGTTCAGTGATTCCAATTGGCCGTGCCGAGCGGCTGCGCGAAATTCAAAAACCGGGTAGCGGACCACGGGTCGCGATTCTTGCCTTTGGATCGATGGTGACGCCATCACTCGCAGCAGGTGAGCTACTCGATGCGACCGTGGTCAATATGCGGTTCGTGAAGCCGATCGACATGGACATGATTGCCGAGCTGGCCAATACCCATGACTATCTGGTGACCGTCGAAGAGCATGTCGTCATGGGCGGTGCGGGCTCGGCGTGCGCCGAGGCCTTAGTCGCCTTGGGGGATCGCATTCCGATGATTCCGATCTTCCATCTGGGACTTCCTGATCGGTTTATCGACCAGGGTGATCACCAAGCCCTACTGGCGATAGAGGGATTAGATGCTAAGGGTATTGAGGCCGCAATTCGGGGGAAAATACATCGTCCGAATCACTTGAAGGCTGCCTCATGAACTTCCCTGGTGTCCCGCCCGTCACCGCTTCCACCATGCCCGATATCCAGGGCACGCGAGACCATCGTAACCTCCCCATTGAGCAGGTCGGTGTTCGGGGCCTTCGCTATCCCGTCATGATCGCGCGTGAGGATGGTAGTCGTGCGCCTTCTGTCGCGGAATTTAGCCTCAGTGTCGGGCTGCCTGCGGAGCAAAAGGGCACGCACATGTCTCGTTTTGTGGCGCTCTTAGAAGCCATGAGTGCCAACGGGATCGCACTCTCAAGTCATGCCATGTCAACCTTGCTAAGCGACATGTTGACGCGCCTGGATGCGACCACGGGCTGTATTGATGTCTCTTTACCATTTTTCATGATGAAGGCGGCACCCGTCAGTGGTGTACAGAGCCTGATGGACTATCGCTGCCGGTGGGTGGCCGAACGGGATGAGAAGGGCGAGCGAATTACCTGTGAGGTACGCGTTCCGGTGAAGAGCCTATGCCCTTGTTCGAAGGAGATTTCGGACTATGGCGCCCACAATCAACGCTCCGAGGTTCGTGTCGCAGTCGACCTAGCAGCAGATGCAGCGCTGTCGCTCGAGGGGCTTGTAAGAGCCATCGAGGCGCAGGCGTCCTGTGAGCTCTGGGGGCTGCTCAAGCGCCCGGATGAGAAGTACGTGACCGAACGCGCCTATGACAATCCGAAGTTTGTGGAAGACCTTGTCCGAGATGTTGCTGTTGCGGTGAGGGCGCTACCGGGGGTTCGGCACTTTGAAGTCGAGGCCGAGAACTTTGAGTCGATCCACAACCACTCGGCCTGGGCAAGGATTCGCGCCTAACCTGGTTAGTCCCTGAAATTACCAAAGGACAGCGGTAGGTCGTTCACCTCTTTTTTGAGCATGGCAATCGCGGCCTGAAGGTCGTCGCGTTTTGCCCCGGTGACGCGTACGGCGTCCCCCTGGATGGATGGCTGCACTTTCATCTTGCTGTCCTTGATGATGCGAACAATCTTTTTGGCGTCATCCGCATTGATGCCGTGGCGGACCTTAATCAGCTGCTTGACCTTGTCGCCGCCGATCTTTTCAATCGTGCCGATGTCAAGGAAGCGTACATCGACTCCTCGTTTGGCGCACTTTGCCACGAGAACGTCTCGGACCTGGCCGACCTGGAAGTCGCTGTCGGCATAGACGGTGAGCTCGCGGTCTTTCTGTTCGACTTTCGCGCTTGAGCCCTTGAAATCAAATCGTGTCGCGATCTCTTTCGAGGTCTGATCGACGGCATTGCGCAATTCAGTTAGGTTGGCTTCGAGCGTGGCGTCAAATGAAGGCATGCTGATGGTCTCCTTAGAGCTTCTTTTCGAGAAAAACGGCTGATCCCAGTGCGGGGTCCAACACATACGGATCAAAACCAAACCCGCGATACGCTGCCATCGCGGGGGCATTGTGTTCGAGTACTTCTAGCGTGAGCTTGCAGCAACCCTCTTGGCGCGCCACGCGCTCGGCTTCAGCGAGCATCTGCTTGGCGACGCCACGGTTTTGCCAGTCTGGGCGTACAAAAATGTCGTGAATATTCAGCAGCGGCATTGCACGAAACGTAGAGACGCCACAGAAGGCGTTGATCAATCCAATAGCCTCGGTGGTTGCTGCATCAGTCCAGGCCAGCCAGCCCCGGTAATGAGGCTGATGCTGTAATACCGTCGGCAGTTGCTGGAGTACCTCTGGCGCGAGCGGGGAACCACGGCCCGCCGCACTGCTGGCGTATTGGTTCAACAGATCCAATACCGCCCGACAGTGTGTGGACGATCCGAGGTCAACCCGAGTGATGGAGATCGACGTTCCGGTCATCACCCTGTGGACTTGCCTCGCTTCGTTGCCGCAATGCGCATGCGAAGGGCATTGAGCTTGATAAATCCGCCCGCATCTGCCTGGTTGTAGGCGCCACCGTCATCATCAAAGGTGGAAATCTTTGCGTCGAACAGGGAGTTCTTCGAACTGCGACCAATCACGGTGACGGTGCCCTTGTAGAGCTTCAAACGAACGGTGCCATTGACAACACTCTGCGTGTGATCGATGAGTGTCTGCAGGGCAACACGCTCCGGTGACCACCAATAGCCGTTGTAGACCAGGCTTGCATAGCGAGGCATCAGGTCATCTTTCAGGTGCGCCACTTCGCGATCTAATGTGAGGGACTCAATGGCCCGGTGGGCGCGGAGCAGAATCGTGCCTCCGGGGGTCTCATAGCAGCCCCGAGACTTCATGCCGACATAGCGGTTCTCCACCAGATCGAGCCGGCCGATGCCGTGGCGGCCCCCTAGGGTGTTCAGCGTGATCAAGAGTTCGTGCGCCTTCATTTTTTTACCGTTGATCGCGATCAGGTCGCCCTTGGCGAACTCGAGTTCAACGATCTCCGGTTTATTGGGGGCCTTCTCAACCGGGACGGTGAGTCGCCACATACCCGTGGCCGGCGGTTCGCGACTCGGGTCCTCTAGTACGCCGCCTTCATAGGAGATGTGCAGAAGGTTGGCATCCATCGAGAAGGGGGCTTCCCCTTTGCGTTTTTTATAGTCCACGGGAATACCGTGTTGATCCGCGTAGGCGAGCAGTTTGTCGCGCGAGAGCAGATCCCACTCACGCCATGGGGCGATGATCTTGATATTTGGCATGAGCGCATAGGCGCCGAGTTCAAATCGCACCTGATCATTTCCCTTGCCGGTCGCCCCGTGGGAGATGGCATCGGCTTTTTCTTTTTTCGCAATATCGATGAGGCGTTTTGCAATGAGCGGACGGGCAATCGAGGTGCCCAAGAGGTATTCCCCTTCATAGACGGTGTTCGCCCGAAACATGGGAAAGACGAAGTCGCGAACAAACTCTTCGCGAAGATCCTCGATGTAGATTTTCTTGATCCCGAATTGCTGGGCTTTTTTCCGCGCCGGCTCGAGTTCTTCGCCTTGACCAATATCGGCGGTAAAAGTGATGACTTCACAGTCGTATTCGTCCTGAAGCCATTTCAAGATGACAGAGGTATCGAGACCGCCAGAGTAGGCGAGCACAACTTTTTTAACAGATGTTTTTTTCTTCGAGGCCATTGCTTGTTTAAACCTTTAGTATCAAAGAGAAGAGTGTGGTGCAAAAAATTCGGATCAGTTGGGCCGGGCCCTAGTCTTGGATGCGACCCAGGAGCAGAAACTCCATGAGGGCCTTTTGGGAGTGCAGTCGATTTTCTGCCTCATCCCAGACAACGCTCTGAGGACCGTCGATGACCCCAGCGCTGACTTCTTCACCGCGATGCGCGGGCAGACAGTGCATGAACAGCGCATCTTTGTGGGCGACGGACATCATCTCCTCGTCCACCATCCAGTCCGCAAAATCGCGAAGTCGTGCCTCATTCTCGGACTCAAATCCCATGGACGTCCAGACATCGGTGGTGACGAGGTCAGCCCCTTTGGCGGCTTCCATTGGGTCGGCAAACTGTTCGAAATGGCCATCGGAGAGAAGTCCCGCGCGCTCCGGCTCCACTTCATAGCCCGGTGGCGTGGAGACGCGTACCTGAAAGTCTAGGAGCTCTGCCGCCTGCAGCCAAGTGTTGCAGACATTATTGGAGTCACCAATCCAGGCAACGGTTTTGCCCTTGATGGATCCTCGGTGTTCGATATAGGTGAAGATATCGGCAAGAATCTGACAGGGGTGCGTTTCGTTGGTCAGCCCATTAATCACCGGGACGCGCGAGACCGAGGCAAATCGCTCAACAGTGGACTGATCAAAGGTGCGGATCATCACCAGGTCACACATCCGCGAGATGACCTGTGCCGCGTCCTCCACTGGTTCGCCGCGCCCCAGCTGTGTGTCGCGGGTGTTCATATAAATCGCCGCACCGCCTAGCTGATGCATCCCTGCTTCAAAGGAGAGCCGCGTGCGGGTGGAGGCTTTTTCGAAGATCATGACAAGCGTTCGATCCTGCAGGGGCATGTGTCGAACGTACCGCTTGAATCGATCTTTAATGATCTTGGTACGAGCAAAAATATAGTCAATGTCTTCCTGACTGAAGTCATTGAACTGGAGAAAATGTCGACACTTGTTCATGATGTCGATTGACCTAAAAAGGTTCGAATGGTCGGCACCAAGATTCGGAGCAGCTCTTGTGCTTCTCCCTCGGTGATGGTGAGTGCGGGAAGCAGTCTCACCACCCGATCGGCAGTGACATTGATCAGCAGGCCCGCATCCCGCGCCATGGTCACGAGCTCGGCGCAAGACCGATCGAGCTCAATGCCAATCATCAGTCCGTGGCCGCGGATCTCCACGACCCCCGTCAGATTCGCCAGGCTTGCGGTCAGACCAGCATGCAACTGGGCGCCGCGGGCTGTGGCATTGGCGAGAAGACCTTCACGCTCGACTGCTGCCACGGTCTCGAGCCCTGCGCGCATCGCGAGCGGATTTCCGCCAAAGGTGGTCCCGTGGTTACCAGGTTCAAAGAGTGTTGCGGCGATGCCGTGGGCCACGACGGCCCCGATGGGGACGCCGGAGCCGAGTCCTTTGGCGAGCGGCATGACATCTGGAAGGACGTCTGCCCACTGATGCGCGAACCATTTCCCAGTGCGACCAATTCCGGACTGCACCTCGTCTAACATGAAGAGCCAGTTCTTTTCGGAACATAGCGCACGAAGAGATTTCAGAAAGGCAATGTCCGACGGACGAATACCCCCTTCGCCCTGGATGGTCTCAAGAAAAATAGCACTGATATCAGGATGATCTTTTGCCGCCTGATGAATGGCCGAGAGGTCGTTTAATGGCACGCGCACAAACCCTTCGACCAGGGGCTCAAATCCTTTCTGAACCTTCTCGTTACCGGTAGCGGAGAGGGTGGCAAGAGATCGTCCGTGAAAAGCGCGTTCGAAGACAATGATTTTTGGGCAGGCGAAGCCCTGGTGGTGGCCGTGTTTACGCGCGAGCTTGATGGCGGCCTCGTTGGCCTCAAGACCAGAGTTACAGAAGAAGACGTTCGTCATGCCCGAGAGTCGGACTAACGCCTGCGCAAGCTGCTCTTGCAGCGGAATCTGATACAGGTTTGACGTGTGGATGAGCTTGCCGACCTGTTCGCGAAGCCCTGCGACCAGCGCTGGATGGTTGTGTCCGAGCGTGTTGACGGCGATTCCCGAGAGTGCGTCTAGATAGCGTCGTCCCTGGGTATCCCATAGCCAGACGCCCTGGCCGTGGGTAAAGGCCACCGGCTGGCGGGAATAGGTGTTCATCAGACCTTGGCTGGGGAGCGACATATCTGTTGGGGGCAGTTGAGCGTGTTCAGTCCGATAGAATACCTGTTTCGCTAGGGTTTGCCCTCGGACTGCTTGTGACAAACCAGACTTCTCCACCGAAACAATTTCTCATTCAGGGCGTTACCCATGATGGCAAGGTCTTTCGCCCTAGTGACTGGGCCGAGCGGCTCTGCGGGGTGATGTCACAGTTTCGTCCACCTGGGCAGCGGCTTGTCGCCGGTGCACCGCTTGCCTTCTCTCCCTATGTCCACCCGGTCATGGTCGGGTCTGTGAAGTGCGTGGTCGTGGACGCACGGCTTGAGGACCTCGAGCCTATGGCCATGGAATTTGTTCAGAACTTTGCCCGAGACAACAACCTGCCGTTTGTGGAGGCCTGCGTGATCGAGGATCGGATCCTTCCTCGATAACCGAGCTGGCGACGTCGGGGTTACGTCTTGTGGTCTAACGCCTGTAAGACGCGTCGCGTAATGTCATCGACTGCGCCAACGCCAGAGATGGTCTTGACGATCGGTGCAGCGTGATCACCGGTTGCCGCCCAGGCCTGATAGAAATCAACCAGTGGCTTGGTCTGGCTGTGATAAATCTCTAGCCGTTTGCGAACGGTCGACTCCTGGTCGTCATCGCGTTGAATCAGCGGTTCGCCGGTGAGGTCATCCTGACCCGCCGTCTTGGGCGGGTTGTATTTGATGTGATAAGTGCGGCCGCTGGCCACATGAACACGGCGCCCACTCATTCGCTCAATGATGTCGGCGTCAGGCACCGATATCTCCAGTACCGCATCAAGGCGTACCGCAGCATCTTTCATTGCTTGTGCCTGGGGGATGGTGCGAGGAAAACCATCAAAGAGGTAGCCAGACGTGCAGTCATTCGCAGTCAGGCGTTCTTTGACGAGGTTAATGATGATGTCGTCACCCACAAGTCCACCGGCATCCATCACTTTTTTCGCAGATAGGCCTAGGGGTGTTCCGGCTTTCACGGCAGCACGGAGCATGTCACCGGTTGAAATCTGGGGGATGCCATAGTGCTTTGTAATGAACGCTGCCTGGGTGCCTTTCCCGGCCCCTGGGGGTCCCAACAAGATGATTCGCATGGTCTGCCTCTCCCCGTCTTTAAAGAGTCATTATAGAGAGCCTGGGTGGTCGCGTCCCGGTGCACTGCGGCGAGCGGCTAAACCCCCTGGCGCTCAGTCCAGAGGGCTCTCACGCGGGCTAGGTCCTCTGGCGTGTCGACACCGCCATGCGGCGCGGCCGCCGCTAGGTGAACCGCGATGAGGCGCCCCTTCCACAGCCAGCGGAGCTGCTCGAGCTGCTCTAGGCGTTCGATCGGCGCACTCGGCCAAGTGATGAATTCCGATAAGGCGCCGGCCCGAAACCCATAGATGCCGAGATGACGCATCATGGGTATCCCCGGGGTGTCCATGTTGGCGAGCGAGAGGCTTTGCAGCGTTGGCCATTGATCTCGGTGATAGGGGATCGGCGCGCGAGAGAAATAAAGTGCATGACCATCCTCGTTGCAGACGACTTTGACGACGTGAGGACTTCTTAAGCTGTCCTCGTCGCGGATGGGTGCCGCGGCGGTCGATACCGAAGCACGGGTGTCGTTCGCCAGGCGATCGGCCACGGCTGCGACAAGATGTGGATCCATCATTGGCTCATCTCCCTGCACATTCACGATCAACTGGTCTGATCGCGCCTGCATGCGCTGGCAGACTTCGGCGATTCGATCGGTGCCACTCGGGTGATCTGCGCGCGTGAGCACTGCTTCAAATCCGTATGCCGTCACGACGGAGACAATCTCTTGGTCGTCGGTGGCCACCACCACTTTCGCGGCGCCGCTTTTCGCAGCCTGCTCCGCGACACGAACAATCATCGGGCGACCATGAATGTCGGCCAGCGGTTTGTTGGGAAGTCTTGTCGAGGCCCGCCGCGCGGGAATCACAGCCCAGAAGTCCGAGGACACGGGTGGCCTAGCTGTTCGGGAGTGTTGGATCACTCATCGTCGCGATGTCGATTTTTTGAATCGGAAGCGCGCTGGATTCGACGAGGTGTGGGATGCCGTCCACGACGGGGTAGCCAATTCCCTCTGCCTGGCAGATCAGCATCTGTCCGGATTTGCCGAGTTGTAGCGGTTGTTTGCAGACGGGGCAGGCGAGAATCTCAAGAAGTTTTGGGTCCATCCAACAGCCTTTTTAAAAAGTCAGCGTCTAGTACTGCGTCTCGTCTCAGCGCCCAGGCTCGATGCTGGATCGATGAGGGCTGATGGAAAAACTTTACCGCATCTTTCTCCGTCATCAGCACTAGGTCATAAGATTTTTCCTCGCATCGGCGGATCGTCTGTGACACAAGATCGCTGGCGTGATCCGCCAGTGCGAGGGTATCGAACGTGAGGCCCTGATCCGATAGCGTCTGAAAAAATTGACTCGGGGTCGCGATGCCAGCGACCGCGAGGATGGACTGATGTCTTGCCCGGTGAATTCCTACTGAGAAATCCTCCCACATGGACGGATCCTGCCAGTGGGCAATCGGGACCCAGCGATCGCTGGTCTGAGTCAATTGCCCTCTGCTCCTCGGAAGGGGGGCGCACTGCGTCATCGCAGTCGGGGCATCGTGGTCAATCCAATGATCGAAGAAGCGAAGACGATCAATTGGTTCGCGAAGCGGGCCTGCGGGAAGACAATGGCCGTTTCCGAACCCGCGCTGGTCGATCAGCACGAGACTGTCGTTCCAGGCGACTGATCGCTGTTGAAGACCGTCATCGAGTAACGCCACCTGAACGTCAGGAAACGCTTCTTTGAGCAGTTGGACGCCTGCGTGACGATCGGAACCGACCACTACAGGCCGTTGTGTTCGCCAACAGAGGAGCCATGGCTCATCTCCGATATCCGCCGGGGTGACGGTGGTCAGTGACTCGGGTCTCACCAGTGTTGCTGGCTGGGTTTCTGCCTTGGATTTGTAGCCGCGAGAGATCATTCCAAAGGGAATTGACCGGAACGTGAGTGCGTTCGCCAGCGCAAGCGTGCAGGGAGTTTTTCCGGCGCCCCCTACGACAAGATTACCGATGGCGATCACCCGGACACCGGACACCCTTGGGGGCGAGAAGGCGCTGCCCCAGGCCTGACGAACTGCGATGACCAGCCGGTAAACCACCTCAAGCGCGCGAAGGCTCCACCGCAATAAGGGCCCAATGTCTGGGCTGCCCCGGTTAAACCAGAAGTCCGTCAGACGGTCGGAGAAGGGCGGTCTTGTTGTGCGCTCCATGGCGTTGTGGATAAGGTTGTGGAAAGATCAGCCTCGTAGAGAATAAGGCTTGGTTATCGAGAACACCTAATTCTCGAGGCCCCAGGGATATTCCCCGAATTTGAAATAAAAGTCATTTAGAATCAAATAGTTATATATTTATTACGCGGTTTCCAAAGAATCCAGCTGCAAATAACTCAAATCGCCCGAAAACCCAGAGACTGTGGACATCTTCTTTCGTAAACCCATATTTTTCGGGCGTTTCACGGGTGTTTCACGCGCAAAGGCTCAGCCAAATTGTCTAGTCTGACGGTATCGGAATTAAATCGCGCGGTGGCGGGGAGCCTAGAGCGGAATTTTCCGCTCGTTCGGGTGCGCGGAGAGATTGCCTCGCTGACGAAAGCGGCCAGTGGCCATGTCTATTTTTCGTTGCGAGACGAAGGCGCAAGTGTCCGTGCGGTGATGTTTCGGGGACGTGCCGCCGGGCTCAGCTGGTCGATCAAAGAGGGAGACCAGGTCGAGGTCTCTGCAGTGGTCACTCTGTATGAGCCTCGGGGTGATTTTCAGATCCGGGTGGAGTCGATGTCGCTTGCGGGGCAGGGTGCCTTGTATGAGGCGTTTCTGGAGCGTAAAGCGCGGCTCGCGCGAGCGGGACTCCTCGATGAAGATCGTAAGCGGCCCTTACCGGACTTTGTCAAAGGCATTGGTCTTGTGACCTCGCTCGGAGCAGCAGCCTTAAGAGATGTGGTGGTGACCCTGACGACTCTGATGCCTCGTTGCCGAATTCGTCTTTATCCAAGCCTCGTTCAGGGGGTCGATGCTCCCGAGATGCTGATTCGTCAGGTCACCGCTGCGGGCAGTGACCCAGACAATGATTTGGTGTTGCTTGTCCGGGGCGGGGGAAGTCTTGAGGATCTCTGGGCGTTTAATGACGAGGCGCTTGCCTACGCGATCGCCGACTGTGGACTCCCCGTCATCGTGGGGGTCGGTCACGAAACGGACGTCACTATTGCGGATCTTGTGGCGGATCAGCGCGCTGCGACGCCGACGGCGGCTGCACAGTTGGTCGCCTCCTTAGACCAGCCCTGGGTGGAGGCAATTCAGGGCCTAGCCCATCGGATGCAATGGGCAGTCACGCGTCGATGGCAAACGGCACAACAGCGGCTTGACCAGCAGGCACTCCGTTTACGAAGTCCTCGCGATCAAATTCAGGATCGACGTCATCGAATCGTGGCGCTGGGTCTTGCCCTTCACGTGGGTACCGATCGCCGGCTGACAGCGGCTCGCGCTCGACTCGAAACCCTCTCAGCGACACTTGCGGCGTTGGACCCCACGGCGATCTTGCAGCGTGGCTACGCAATGGTCTTGGATGACCAGCAACAGGTCGTCGCCGATGCTGGGGGCGTCGCCGCCGGCCAACATCTCACGGTCCGGCTGGCCAAAGGCCTGTTGGATGTCCGGGTTCAGGGTGCCCAATCGGATGAGCACCCGGGATAAAATTCGGCCTCCCTCACTGTTGTTGAACAAAGGAATCAAACCTCATGGAACACACCTTGCCCGCCTTGCCCTACGCGATGGATGCATTGCAGCCCCACATCTCAAAAGAGACGCTGGAGTTTCACTACGGTAAACACCACCAGACCTATGTCATGAACCTGAACAACCTGATCAAGGGAACTGAGTTTGAAAGCAGCAGCCTTGATGAGATTGTGAAGAAGTCCTCGGGCGGTGTCTTCAATAACGCCGCACAGATCTGGAACCACACCTTTTATTGGAATTCGTTGTCTCCCAAAGGAGGCGGCAAACCCTCTGGCGCGCTTGCTGCTGCCATTGATGCAAAGTGGGGGTCGTTCGATGCATTTAAGGAAGCGTTTACCAAGAGTGCAGTCGCAAACTTTGGTTCAAGCTGGACTTGGCTGGTCAAAAAGGCAGATGGAAGCCTGGATATCGTGAATACCAGCAATGCGGCAACACCCTTGACGACTGCAGATCGTCCGCTGCTGACCTGTGACCTTTGGGAGCACGCGTATTACATCGACTATCGCAACCGCCGGCCTGACTACCTTGGCGCGTTCTGGTCTTTAGTGAACTGGGACTTCGCTGCGAAGAATTTCGCCTAAGCGTTTCCTAAGGTCGTTGAAACGGGGCGCCAGAAATGGTGTCCCCGACCAATACCCCGCGCTTCTTAAACCAGCCTTGTTCCATTTCTAGTGCGAATCGAACGGGCTGAGCCGCGCAGTGACTGTCCTCTGAGAAGGGGGTCATGTCAGCAAAGTTCACGATGCGTCCCGCATCATCAATAAAGGCAATGGTGAGGGGAAGGGGCGTATTTTTCATCCAGAAGCATTGTCGATCAGGTCGTTCGAACACGAAGAGCATGCCGTGATTCATGGGGAGACTCTTTCGACCCATGAGACCCATCGCCCGCTGTTCAGGCGTCTGGGCGAGCTCTGCAGTGACTTGGAAAAACCGGACGGTCAGCGGTGTTGTCGGTAGCTGCGCAATGACGCTCGGTGAAGACAACAGCAGAAGTAGTGACAACGTTAGACGAAGCATCTTGATTTTTTCGGAACGGGTGGCGGATCAGTGTTGACTATGCCGCAAAAAGAAAAGGCAGGAAATCCTGCCTTTTCAAGTTCAAGGCCGCTTGGATTGCTCCGCTGCGGCCACGAGAACGCTGATTTACTTCTTCTCAGCTTTTTTCTCGTCTTTCTTCTCAGCTTTTTTCTCAGCCTTCTTCTCTTCTTTCTTCTCTTCCTTCTTAGCAGGAGCAGCAGCCTTCTCGTCCTTCTTAGCAGGAGCAGCAGGTGCCTGAGCGAAAGCAACAGTTGCGAAAGCGCCAGCAATCATGGCAGCGATCAGTTTTTTCATGGTATTTCCTCTTATCGATAAGTGAAAAATAGAGCTCCCCCACCTAAGGGACAGCTCGAAACGGCAAACTTGCCGCCTCGGATGATACAACGTGGCATGAGGGTTTTTGGTTGACAGCCACCCCAACCGGGTCCGGCGGGGGGCAGAAAACAAAAACCCCGGGGTCGCCCACGGGGTTTTTGTCTGAGATTAACTATCTGATTCTGCCTTTTGAGGGGCAGACGGGACAGTCAATCAGGCGATCGGAGTAATGTTCGACGCCTGTTTGCCTTTCGGGCCCTGAACGATATCGAACTGGACCTTCTGACCCTCTTTCAGCGAACGAAAGCCACTGGTGGCAATTGCTGAAAAGTGCGCGAACACATCTTCTCCACCCTCATCGGGGGTGATGAAACCGAAACCTTTTGCGTCGTTAAACCACTTGACTGTACCCGTAGACATCTAATCTTCCTTCATAAAGAACCGCGCACTCCAGAACCCCGGCCCTATGCCGAGGCGCCACATATGCGTCATGACAGCAGCATGCACTAAAGACCAGGAAATTTCCCGCCCCTTCAGCACTTCTTGAATATAGGGAAAAGGTTTTGGTTTGTCTAGCCTCGCAAAAGGCTAACCATGTCTTTAGAATGGAAGTTGTTATGAAAACGGTTCTTTTTGATGTTTTTTCCAGTGGCCCAGAAAAGGGGGACGACCCAGCAGGGCCGCCGGGCGTGGGTTCGGCAGCCGTTCTTGAGCGACAGGCTGAAAAAACGAAGACGCCACCGCTCTACCAGGTACTGTTGTTAAATGACGACTTCACCCCGATGGAATTTGTGGTTGTTGTCCTGCAAAAATTCTTTCTGATGGACCTCGATAAGGCAACCCATGTCATGCTGACGGTGCACCGCGAGGGTCGGGGAGTCTGTGGCGTCTACACCCGGGACGTAGCCTCAACGAAGGTAGAGCTTGTGAGTAATTTTGCCCGGATGCATCAACATCCTTTGCAGTGCGTCATGGAGGAAGCATGATTTCCCAGGAATTAGAAGTGAGCCTTCATATGGCCTTTGTAGAGGCCCGACAGCAGCGACATGAGTTCATCACGGTCGAGCATCTGCTGCTGGCACTGCTCGATAACCCGTCTGCCGCAGAGATTCTGAAGGCGTGCGCAGCAAACATCGATGAGCTGCGCAAGACGCTGACACAGTTTATTTCGGATAACACCCCGATCATCCAGGGACCCGACGATGTCGATACCCAGCCCACGCTTGGATTTCAACGCGTGATTCAGCGCGCGATCATGCACGTGCAGTCGACGTCTAACGGGAAAAAGGAAGTCACTGGCGCCAACGTGCTCGTGGCGATCTTTGGTGAGAAAGATTCCCATGCGGTTTACTTCCTGCATCAACAGGGCATTACGCGTCTGGATGTTGTGAACTTTATTGCGCATGGGATTACCAAGGCACCGCAGTCTCCGGCCAGTGGCGCAGAGGAATCAGCCAATGCTGAGTCCGCAGACTCAGGCGGTGCGGCACAAGCCAGTCAGCCGCAGCAGCCGACGCCGCTGGATCAGTACACCGCGAATCTGAATGAGCTCGCGCGTAAAGGAAAGATTGATCCGTTGATCGGTCGTGAACAAGAAGTCGAGCGGGTCATTCAGGTGCTCTGTCGTCGGCGTAAAAACAATCCGTTGTTGGTTGGCGAGGCGGGCGTTGGCAAGACTGCGATTGCCGAAGGACTTGCGCGTCGGATTATTGAAAAAGATGTTCCTGAGATCTTGGAGCAGGCGACGGTCTATTCGCTCGATATGGGCGCCTTGCTGGCAGGAACCAAGTATCGTGGCGATTTTGAGCAGCGACTCAAGGCCGTGCTCAAGCAGCTGAAGGCGGATGCGCATGCGGTCCTTTTTATTGATGAGATTCATACCCTGATTGGGGCGGGGTCCGCCTCTGGCGGGACGCTCGATGCGTCGAATCTCCTAAAGCCCGCGCTGTCGTCTGGCGCGTTGCGCTGCATTGGGGCCACAACGTATAACGAGTACCGTGGGATTTTCGAAAAAGACCATGCGTTGTCGCGTCGTTTCCAAAAGATCGATGTCGTCGAGCCCACGGTTGAACAGACTGTCCAGATTCTGAAAGGCCTGAAGTCACGATTTGAAGAGCATCACGGCGTGAAGTATTCAGCGGCGGCGCTGAGTTGTGCTGCCGAGCTCTCTGCCAAATACATTAATGATCGGCACCTGCCGGATAAGGCGATTGATGTGATCGATGAGGCGGGCGCTGCCCAGCGGATTCTCCCGAAGAGCCGTCAGAAGCGAACGATCGGCAAGTCAGAGATTGAAGAGATTGTCTCGAAGATTGCCCGCATCCCGCCTGCAACGGTGAATACCGATGACCGTCAGGTCTTGGCGCGTCTGGAGATGAACCTTAAAAGTGTGGTCTTTGGTCAGGATCCAGCGATTGAGGCGCTTTCTGCAGCCATCAAAATGTCGCGCTCTGGCCTTGGCAAGATTGATAAGCCGATCGGGTCATTCTTGTTTTCCGGACCGACAGGTGTTGGGAAGACCGAGGTGGCTAAGCAGCTCGCCTATGTATTGGGGATTGAGCTGATCCGATTTGATATGTCGGAGTACATGGAGCGTCATGCGGTATCTCGTCTGATCGGCGCACCTCCGGGATATGTGGGATTTGACCAGGGCGGGCTGCTTACAGAAGCAGTCACCAAGAAGCCGCATGCGGTATTACTGCTCGACGAGATCGAGAAGGCGCACCCCGATATTTTCAATGTCTTGCTCCAGGTGATGGACCACGGGACCCTGACCGATAACAATGGTCGCAAGGCGGATTTCCGAAACGTGATCATCATCATGACCACGAACGCGGGCGCTGAGACGCTGAATAAGCGCACGATCGGCTTTTCGAATGCGCGTGAGGCGGGTGACGAGATGCAGGACATTAAGCGCATGTTCACGCCGGAGTTCCGCAATCGTCTCGATGCCATCGTTTCGTTTAAGTCGCTCGACACTGACATCATCATGCGTGTCGTCGACAAGTTCCTGATCGCGTTAGAGCAGCAGCTTCAAGAGAAAAAGGTTGAGGTCAGTTTTGCTGAAGAGCTGCGTGCCTTCCTCGCACGGAAGGGATTCGATCCGCAGATGGGAGCGCGTCCGATGCAGCGTCTCATTCAGGATGTGATTCGCAAGGCACTTGCGGACGAGCTGCTCTTTGGGCGTCTTGTCTCGGGGGGGAGAGTCCACATTGCGATGGATCCGAGTGATGCAGATCGCGTTCTCTTGGAATTTCCCCAGGACGAGACACGCGGATCTCCGCCCAACCCGTCAAGTCGCGATACGCCTGAGCTGGTTGTCTAGTCACACGGCGCTCGTGTAAATCGAGCAGCTTGATCATCGTTGTCGGGGAGACGACGATGATCACTACGCGCTCCTACAGGGTTTTGCTGCGTCGCAGAAATGGTTTGCGAAAACCCTGCATAGGCGCCCCCCTCTTTTTCTGCGAGAATCCGGATGCAGGAATACACCATCTTCAGAGGAGGAGATCTATGCGCAAGTCCCTTGCCATTGCAGCCGTTTTCGGGGCGGCGACCCTAGCCCCCCAGGCGCCGGTTCAGGCCCAAGATTTCAGCAAAATCCGTTACCTTGCCGCGAACTGTGCGAACTGCCACGGCACCAATGGTCGCAGCGTTGGTGTGATGGAGTCTCTCGCGGGGTATGACAAAGAAAAGTTCATTACCAATATGAAAGAGTTCCGAAGCGGCGATAAGCCGGCGACCTTGATGCATCAGTTGGTCAAGGGATATACCGATCAGCAGATTGCTGACCTGGCTGCCTATTTTGCTGCGCAGAAAAAGAAGTAATTGCGCGAACTTATCGAGGAGAACTCTATGACAACGACATTTAAACATCGCCGCGATCTTCTCAAGATTGGCGCTGCAGGGGTAGCAGTGACCGCAGCAGGCGGTCTCACGGGCTGTGCCACCATTGAAATGGCTGCGAGCGCGCCTCCGAAGAAAATCGGCCGTGTGATCGTGATTGGTGGCGGTTATGGCGGGGCCACCGCTGCGAAGTACATCAATGAGTGGTCGGGTGGCGCGATTGAGGTCTACCTGATCGAACGTGAGCGCAACTTCGTCTCTTGCCCGATTTCTAATTTGGTGCTGGGCGGTGTCCAGACCATGGAGACGATCACCCATTCGTATGCCAAGTTGAAGGATCGTGGGATCGTTGTGATCAACGACGAGGTGACCGGTATCGATCCGGTGAAGAAGAAGGTTTCTCTGAAGAAGATTCAAGACCTTGACTACGATCGGTTGGTCGTTTCACCAGGAATTGACTTTAACTTTGATGCTGTTGCTGGGCTCAATGCCGAGGCGCAGAAGACGATTTTGCATTCATGGAAGGCGGGCCCACAGACGATGGCGCTGCGTCAGCAACTCGACGCCGTTCCCAATGGCGGGGTCTATGTCTTGTCGATCCCGAAGGCACCGTATCGCTGCCCTCCTGGCCCCTATGAGCGCGCCTGTCAGGTAGCGAACCTGTTTAAGTCCAAGGGCAACACGCGAAGCAAAGTCGTCATCATGGACGCGAACCCCGACATTCAGTCGAAGAAGGCACTCTTTATGAAGGCCTGGGCCGATCTCTATCCAGGCATGATTGAGTACAACGCCAATATGGTCGTGAATGAAGTCGACCTGAAAGGCAAGCGTCTGATGACGGAAACGGGCGACCGGATTCAAGGGGATGTGCTGAACGTTGTGCCGCCTCACCGCGCAGGCGACATTGCGCATCAGGCCGGTCTGGTTACCGTGAATAAGCTCTGGTGCGGAGTGGACTGGGTGACGATGGAGTCCCTGGCCCACAAGAATATCCATGTGCTTGGGGATGCAACCTTTGCGGCGCCCGCGATGCCGAAATCGGGTCATATGGCCAATCAGCACGGCAAGGCTGCTGCGGCGGCAATCGTTGAACTCATGAATGGACGTTCACCGGTTGCGCCCATGATGGCTAACACCTGTTACAGCTTCGTTGATAGCAAGACGGTGGTCCATGTGGCCAGCGTTCACGCGTACGACGAGAAGGACAAGACCATGAAGGCGGTTCCTGGGTCAGGGGGGGTTAGCAGCCGCGCCTCTGAGATCGAGGGTCGGTTCGCCATGGGATGGGCACGCAATATCTGGGCAGATATGCTGACCTAATCCCCCTTGAGGCAACGCCCGGTCGATGGGCTATCGCCTCTCTTTCCGCAAAACTTCGGGCATGATTCGGTTTTTCGTCATGCCCGATTTTTTTGTCCCGAGGTTTTCATCAATGAGCAGTCCCGCCCCCGTCCCGGTAAATGCCCTTGCTGCGCTGAAACAGTTCACCGTCGTTGTTGCCGACTCGGGTGATTTTCAGGCTATTCGTGTGCATCAGCCTCAGGATGCGACGACTAATCCGAGTCTGATTATTCGTGCACTCGAGCAGCCGCAGTATGCTGACTTGCTCCAACAGGTGAAGCGGGCTTGTGCTGATCGTCCGATCGCTGATCGAGCACGAGAGGTGCTTGTCGCTTTTGGTCGTGAAATCCTCAAGGTTATTCCGGGGCGCGTGTCGACCGAAGTGGATGCGCGACTTGCGTTTGATACGGACGCCACCGTGGCCGAGGCCGAGGCCATCATTCAGGCCTATCGAGCACATGGGTGTGATCCTTCTCGTATTCTCATCAAGGTCGCGGCGACTTGGGAGGGGATCCGCGCGGTTCGCCTGCTGGAGCGACGGGGAATCGCCTGTAACGTCACCCTGATTTTTCATCCGATGCAGGCCGCTGCTGCTGCGGATGCTGGCGCAACCTTGATCTCACCTTTTGTCGGTCGCATTACTGATTGGTACAAGAAACAGGGTCGCGTCTGGGATCGGCCGCAAGACGATCCTGGTGTGCAGTCAGTCGCTGTGATCTACCAGTATCTGAAGCAACGTGGCTACGCAACGCAGGTGATGGGTGCGAGTTTCAGGACTGTTGAGCAGGTGCTGGCGCTTGCGGGCTGCGATCTGCTGACCGTCAGTCCGGAACTGTTGCAACAGCTGGGATCCATGCCGGTTCCGACGGATTTTGTGCGACGACTTGACCCGACGACGACCCTGACCGCCTCCGAGAGTTTCCTCTTGACCGAGCAGAACTTTCGATTCGTACTGAATGACGATCCGATGGCCTCTGAAAAATTGGCTGATGGTATTCGCCTGTTCGTTCAGGCGGGTCGCGACCTTGATGCAAGGCTAGTCTGATGCTGCTCTTTGCACTGACCGTTCTGGTCTCAAGCTTTCTGCTGTTTCTGGTGCAGCCGATCATTGCAAAGCAGATCGTGCCCTGGTTTGGGGGATCTGCTGCAGTCTGGACGACCTGTTTGGCGTTCTTTCAGATGGTGCTGCTGGCCGGCTATGCCTATTCCGATGCCGTTCAGCGACTCAAGCCCAAAGCACAAACAATGCTTCACCTGGTGCTACTGGTCATCAGTTTATTAGCGCTGCCGATTGTTGCGGGGGACCAGTGGAAGCCTGCAGGGGACGAAGATCCATTCTGGCGAATCCTCGGACTGTTGTTAGTGACGATTGGCCTTCCGTACTTCATGCTGTCGACGACGGGTCCGCTCATTCAATCTTGGTTCGCTCGCGAGCAACGGGATCCAGCAGTTGCAAAGCGTGCATATCGACTCTTTGCGCTCTCTAACTTTGGGTCTCTACTTGGGTTGTTGGCGTACCCTTTTGCCATCGAGCCTTGGGTCTCGACTCGACTTCAGGCCACCACTTGGAGTGCCTTCTATGGGCTCTTCGTCATTCTGACGGCGGTCGTCGCCGTACGGTCGTCTCGACGGGGGCAGGTCACTGTCGATCCAGTGCATTCGCAGGATCCCGCGCCATCGAACACCGCGCCTGATCGCCAAGTCGTTCGTCCTGTCGTCTCAGATCTCGTGTTGTGGTTTGCCCTGTCGGGACTTGCCACGATCTTGCTGTTATCGATCTCCAGCCACATTACGCAGAATGTCGCGTCGATTCCATTTCTCTGGGTCGTCCCGTTGTCGTTATATCTCTTGACCTTTGTTGTGGCCTTCGAGGGACGCGGCGGGCGTGGCTGGTATTCCCGAGACACGATGATGCTGCCGGCCTTGCTCTTGGCAGGATTTATGGCCTGGGGTCTCGTTACCGATCACGGCATCTTAGACATTGATATTGCGATACCGCTTTATTTAACGGGTCTTTTTCTCGCTTGTCTTTTCTGTCATGGTGAACTTGCTGCAGCCAAACCGCACCCGCAGTTTCTGACGCGGTTTTATTTTGTGATCGCCCTAGGCGGTGCCGCTGGTGGTGTGTTCGTCTCGTTGGTTGCCCCACGCGTGTTCTCGTCGTATTGGGAACTCCCACTGGCCTTGATGTTGATTGGTTTTCTGGGGATCTGGGTCGGACTTCGTCACGGAAAGGGTCCGCTGCAGAAGGTCTTTGTGGGTGGCAGTCTCGTGAGCCTTGTGGTCTGTGGCTATTACGCCGGTGCATTTCAGCGGGATGCGGCAAGCGGCAGTATCTACGCCGCGAGAAATTTTTACGGCACGCTCAAGATCACGGATCGCGAATATTCCGGTGGCATCGAGCCGGTGCGTCGACTGGTGCATGGCGTCATCCTGCATGGGCTGCAGGATTTGAACCTGGATTTCCGTCAGGAGGCGACCACTTATTACGGAGAGTCTTCGGGTGTTGGACTGGCGATTCGCCACTATGCCAAGGCGTCACCAAGCGGTATTCGTGTCGGCGTGATTGGGCTGGGGGTTGGAACGCTGGCGCGGTTTGGTCGACCCGGCGACCAGTATCGAATGTATGAAATCAATCCGCTTGTGATTGATGTTGCCCAGTCGTATTTTAGTTATCTGAAAGAGTCCCCTGCGACCGTATCGTTTGCGTTGGGAGACGCACGTCTTGTGCTTGAGCGAGAGCCAGCACAGCAGTTCGATGTCTTGGTCGTAGATGCCTTTTCGAGCGATTCCATTCCGATTCACCTGATGACGCGTGAGGCCCTCGCGGTCTACCGTCGACATCTTGCACCGAATGGCGTCATCGCCTTTCATGTGACCAATCGATATCTGGACCTCGCGCCGGTGGTTCAACAACTCGCTGGCGAGGTTGGCCTCGCCGCGGCACTCGTCTCGGATAATCCGATCGTGGATCCCCGAGGGGTACTTGCGCTCTCTGATTGGGTGTTAGTGACCGACAATAGTGATCTGCTACGCGAGCCGGAGATTGTGGCCAAACGACATCGCGTCTTGCCGATACCTGGACTCTCGCCTTGGACAGATGACTTTAATAACCTTTTTCGGGTGTTGAAGTAACCGCTGCGCGCATTGATATCGCCGCTGCGCGCGTCACCGCAATTTATCGGGTGCCGGTGCTTCCAAATCCGCCGGCACCGCGATCAGTCTCGGAGAATTCCGTGACAATATTGAAAGCGACTTGTTGCACAGGGACGATTACCAGCTGCGCAAGCCTTTCCATCGGATTGAGTACGAATGCGGAATGGCCTCGGTTCCAGGCAGAGACCATTAACGGGCCTTGGTAGTCGGCATCAATGAGTCCGACTAGGTTTCCAAGAACAATCCCGTGTTTATGTCCAAGTCCCGAGCGCGGCAGGATCATTCCTGCATAGCCAGGATCGGCGATGTAAATTGCGAGTCCGGTTGGAATGAGTTCGGTCTGTCCCGGCGCAAGGGTGATGGGAGCGTCGATACAGGCACGCAGATCTAGTCCCGCCGAGGCGGCAGTCGCATAGGAGGGAAGTTGATCCTGCATTCTTGGATCAAGAATTTTTACATCGATCTTCATGAGGACATTCCTTCTTGGCGAAGCCGTTGGGCAATGCGAAAGATTAGCCCTCGGGCGAGGGTGTGTTTATCGGCACGAGCGACAGACTCGCAGCCATTCTCATCGCAGAGGAGAAGTTCATTATCGTCTGCACCAAATGTATCCGGCCCGATGTTGCCCACAATCAGCGGCACGCGCTTGCGAGCACGTTTTTCGGGCAGTCGTTCACGAAGGCTCTCTGCTGACCCGGTTTCGGCTGCAAATCCCACGCAGTAGGGGGCGTTGGGAAGCGCTGCAATCGTGGCCAGAATATCGGGGTTTTCTAGCCACTCGACCGAGCGCAGATCAACCCCGCTTTCTTTTTTCATTTTCCCTGTGGCCGCTTGGGCCGGCCGCCAGTCCGCGACCGCAGCCACGCCAATAAAAAGGTCTTGCGGCTGCGCTGTCTGGACGGACATGACCGCCTCATGCATCTCCAGCGCCGTCGTGACATCGATTCGTTTCACCTGATCAGGTGTGGGCAGATGTACCGGACCTGCGATGAGGGTGACCATCGCGCCTGCCTGCTGCGCCGCCTGGGCAACGGCGAAGCCCATCTTTCCAGAGGATCGGTTGGTCACCCCGCGGACGGGGTCGATCGGCTCAAAGGTGGGGCCCGCAGTAATCAGCACCGATTTGCCTTGAAGTACGCCTCGGATATTGGGGCCCTCGGTGACGGGGCGCGCGGTCGAGGGTCGATGTAGAAAGTCGATGATGCTTTTCAAAAGTTGATCGGGCTCCAGCATCCTTCCGTCCCCAACTTCGCCACAGGCCTGGGCACCGGATCCGGGGCCAAGCAGTTCGGCACCATCTTGTTGAACCTGGTGCACTGCGCGCTGATTGGCCGGATTGGTCCACATCTGTCGGTTCATCGCGGGGGCGATCAGTAGAGGAATTTCTCGGGCACTGCAGAGCGTGGTTAATAGATCGTTGCATTGACCCGAGGCGAGCCGTGCGATGAAATCCGCGCTGGCAGGCGCCACCACAATGAGATCGGCCTCTCGTGTGAGATCGATGTGGGGCATGGCGTTCCCCGGGCCGCTGCCTTCTGGTGACTCCCAGGCGCTGGTGTAGACGGGGCGTCCTGATAATGCCTGAAAGGTGGTTGGGGTCACAAAGTGCGTTGCAGCCTGTGTCATGACCACCTGGACCGTCGCGCCTTGGTCTTGTAAGCGTCGAACGAGTTCACAAGTCTTGTAGGCAGCGATACCACCGGTCACGCCCAGGAGAATGTGACGATGACGAAGTGGCAATGCGGTGGGTGAGGTCGGTTGGGTCATGGGTTCATCCTCGTCGAACTCTCAAGACCTCGTCAAGTATGAGACTGATTGCACCGATCGTGATGTAGCTATCGGCGAGATTGAACGCAGGCCAGTGCAACCCTGCATAGTGCCAGTCGATGAAGTCGACGACATAACCCCAGGTGGTTCGATCAATGGTGTTGCCGATCGCACCTGAAATGATGAGGCTTGCCGATAACGCGAAGAGCCGCTGATGCGCCTGGCGCCAGAGCATCGTCCCTAAAATCGCGACCGCCGCAACGCCGAGGGCAATAAAAAACCATCGTTGCCAGCCACTGGCATCCGCGAGAAAACTAAAGGCGGCCCCGGTGTTGTGAACCCTGACGATATTGAACCAGCTGGTGACGACCGTCTGCTCCCCTAGCGCATACTGGTTCACGATGATGAGCTTCGTGATCTGATCCAGGCCAATCAGGAGCAGAATGACCAAAAGCCATCGACTGGCAATGGCACGGCTGCGCTGGTTACGCGGCGGCACGAGACTCTCCGCTTCCAAATAGATTTGAGACGCATCGACTGCAGAGCAGTGGGTGGTTCTTATCCTGTCCGACGTCGGGTCGGAGATGCCAGCAGCGACCACACTTCGGATCTGTGAGGGGCGTGATACTCACCTCGACTGCGGTCGGCGCGACCGATGGATTCACGGTAACGCTCGCGGCAGAGGTAATCAGCACAAATTTCAGTCCATCGCCGAGGCTGAGCAGGGTGGATCCGATGGCCTCACCGGTCGATAACGTCGCCCGCGCCTGCAGGGATGAGCCGACACGGCCTGCCTCGCGTTCGACCTCGATCGCGCGGAGTACCTCGGCGCGAACGCTCCGAATGGACTCCCATTTCTCGATCAGCGCACTGGCCTGCTGGATCTCTGGAAACCGGTAGGCGGATTCTTCAAAGACTGTCTCTGCCCCTGACTTGCCGTGTAGGCTCTGCCAGGCTTCGTTCGCCGTAAATACAAGAAAGGGCGATAAGCACCGTGTTAACGACTCGGTAATGTGCCAGAGCGCCGTCTGTGCCGCACGTCGCGGCTGCGAGTCTGCTCGGCTCGTATACAGACGATCTTTCAGAATATCGAGATAAAACGCACCGAGATCCTCCGAGCAGAAGCTGACAAGTCGACTGACGGCGGGATGAAAGACGTATCGGTCGTAGTCCTGCATGACCTCTTGCTGGACCTGTGCCGCGCGTGCAATTGCATAACGATCGATCTCCAGCAGTTGTTCGGGGGGCAGAAGATCATTCTTTGGATCAAAGTCGCTCAGGTTGCCCAGCAAGAAATAAAGCGTGTTCCGCAGGCGTCGATACGACTCTACGACGCGTTTTAAGATCGTATCGGAGATCGATAGTTCGCCCGAGTAATCGGTGCTGGCGACCCAGAGTCGCAGAATGTCTGCGCCGAGGGTGTCCGATACCTTCTGAGGGGCGATGACGTTACCCATCGATTTGCTCATCTTATGGCCGTTGCCGTCCACGACGAATCCATGGGTTAACAGGGCCTTATAGGGTGGCACGCCATTGATCATGCAGCTCGTCAAAAGCGATGAATGAAACCATCCACGATGTTGATCGCTGCCTTCGAGGTAGAGGTCTGCTGGGAAGTGCGAATCGGTCTTATGCGAACCGCGCAGAACAGTCTCATGCGTCGATCCGGAGTCAAACCAGACATCGAGAGTGTCGGGATTTTTGACATAGTCCTTCGCCTGGGCACCAATCAGGTCTTCGACGGTCATTTTCTGCCAGGCTTCGATGCCGTCTCGCTCTACGGCCTGGGCGACCTTCTCTAAGAGTTCAGGTGTGTTGGGATGGAGTTCACCGGTTTCCTTGTGAACCAGGAACGCCATTGGAACTCCCCATTGACGCTGACGTGACAAGGTCCAGTCGGGCCGGTTGGCAATCATCGCGGCCAGGCGCGCCTTGCCCCACTCCGGAAAGAAGGCTGTTGCCTCGACCCCTGAGAGCGCCGATTCACGCAGGGTTGGTCCGCCATCGTGCGGTCGAATATCCATGCCCGCGAACCACTGGTTGGTGGCGCGAAAGATCACCGGCGTCTTGTGGCGCCAGCAGTGCATATAGCTGTGCTGATAGCGTTCGGAATGCATGAGTGACCCGACCTGTGCAAGGGTCTGCACGATCTTGGGGTTTGCATCCCAGATCATCATGCCGCCAAAGAGCGCAAGGCTATCGGCGTATCGGCCATCCCCCAACACAGGCCGAAGAATCTGGTCGTCCGAGAGTCCGTCCGCCTTACAAGAGAGAAAGTCATCAACGCCATACGCAGGGGCGGAGTGGACGATGCCCGTGCCCGACTCAAGGTTGACGTAGTCCGCCAGGATGACCTTCGATCGACGAGCGAATCCCGCATCCGCTTCCGCCAGTGGGTGTTGGAAATGAAGGCCTGCTAACTGCTCGCCGCGACAGTGACCGACGACCTCTCCAGTGAGTCCCCAATTGGCGAGGCAGGCGGTAACACGCTCCTTCGCCAGAACGATTGCGCCGAATCGTTGGTTCGGCGGGAACTTGCGACTGGCAGCATCCTCGGTAGTGCCGGTGATCCGAACGAGGGCATATTCGAATTCGGGGTGGATGTTCAGCGCCTGATTGGCGGGGAGTGTCCAAGGCGTTGTCGTCCAGATCACGATTGCGCAGTCATGGCGAAGCGAATTTGCCGCCAGGCCGAAACACTGCTCGAGTGATCGTTTGGTTTCCTCGGGCGCTTGGAAGGCGACATCCACTGCAGGATCTGTCTTGTCGGCATACTCGACTTCTGCCTCGGCCAGGGCGGAGCCGCAGTCGAAACACCAGTTCACGGGCTTGAGTCCGCGAAAGACAAAGCCTTTTTCAAGGATTTTCTTTAGGGCGCGCAGTTCGTTCGCTTCGTTTTCTGGCGCCATCGTTTTGTAGGGGCGATCCCATTCCCCAAGGACGCCCAGGCGAATGAAGTCACGCCGCTGACGCTCGATCTGCTCCTCGGCATAGGCCCGTGACTTCTGCTGGACCTCTTGGGTTGCCAGACCTTTGCCGTACTTCTTCTCGATTTGAATTTCGATCGGCATGCCATGACAGTCCCATCCCGGTACATATCGCGCATCAAAGCCTGCGAGTGTCTTTGCCTTGACGATCATGTCTTTCAGAATTTTGTTGACGGCATGACCAATGTGGATATCCCCGTTGGCATAGGGCGGACCATCATGCAGGACAAAGAGCGGGCGGCCTGCACAGCGGGTGCGAATCCGTTGGTAGACACCGTGTGTCTGCCAGTCATTCACCCATTGCGGCTCTCGCTTGGCGAGGTCGCCTCGCATGGGAAAGTCGGTTTTTGGCAGGTTTAGGGCCTGATCGGTTTCGGGAGTTGTAGGTTTAGACATGGTGAGCAAGCGTTTCGCGAGCCTGGCTCGCATCGATTTCAATTTGTCGGATCATCGCATCAAGGCTGTCATAGCGGGCCTCATTGCGAAGTTTTTGGTGAAAGGTGACGTCAATCATCTGGCCGTAAGCATCCCCCGCCCAGTCAAAGAGATGGACCTCCAGCAGTAGTGCGCCATCGTTTTCTACGACTGGTCGTCGGCCGAGACTGGCCACGCCCGTCAGTGTCTTCTCACCAAGTCCACGCACCGTCACCGCAAACACTCCCGAGATCAATAGATCATCGGGCACGCGCAGGTTGAGTGTCGGAAAGCCGAGGGTACGTCCGAGCTTACGTCCGTGAATCACGCGTCCACAGAGCGAATAGGGGCGGCCCATGAGGGTGCTGGCCTGAGCGAAGTCTCCTTGGCTGAGCGCTGCTCGCAACGCCGTGCTCGACGCACGAAGCCCATCCATAAAGACTGGTTCAAGACGCTCAATGGACCAGTCGAAAGAAGCGCCTGCTGTCTGCAAGGACTGGGCATCTCCTTGCCGTTGAGCCCCAAACCTAAAGTCGTCTCCGATCACGATGTGCTTTGCGGATAGTGTTGTGTGAAGAAACTGTTCCATAAAGTCGGCGGCCGACAGACGGGCGAGTGCTGTCCGAAAGGGCAACACCCAGAGCTCGTCCACACCGTGCGCTTGCAGGGCGTGGGCTTTGTCTCGTAATCCCTGGATACGCTTGGGCGCGGTGGCGGGGCTGAAAAAAACCTTTGGATGGGGTTCAAAGGTGACCACTGCGATCGGGTGCTGATGCAGGGCGCCGAGCGCCTTCGCCCGGGCGAGCAGGGCCTGATGACCCAGGTGAACGCCATCGAAGTTTCCAATGGTGATCACCCGACGTCTCGGGCTGGCCCGACGTGGAGAAATTCCTCGAAAAATCAGCATGTTAAGGGGTGAAGGCGCCCGTTGCGTCAAACCTTGAATTATAGGGTGCCGGTAGAATACGTTCCTATGAAACGCCTAGTCATCCTGATCTCTGGACGAGGGTCGAATCTCGAGGCGATTCTTGAGCAGATTCGTGCCCAGGGCTGGCCGATTGAAGTGGCGCAGGTGATTTCCAATGAGCCTAATGCGGCGGGCCTGGCGGTCGCCCAGTCTTACGGCGTGCCGGGGCAGGTCTTGCCTTCCAAAGCCTTTGTGGACCGCGAAGCCTATGACCTGGCGCTCGCGCAAAGGATTGAGGGCTATCAGCCGGATCTCGTGGTGCTGGCTGGCTTTATGAGGATTCTGTCGCCCAGCTTTTGCCAGCGGTTTGCCGGGCGACTGATTAATATTCATCCCTCCTTGTTGCCCGCATTTAAGGGGCTCAAGACGCATGCTCAGGCGCTCGCAGCCGGCGTTGTATTGCATGGATGTACGGTTCATGCGGTGACACCAGAACTTGACCATGGGCCAATCCTTGCCCAGGCGGTGTGCCCCGTTTTTCTAAATGACACAGTGGAGTCGCTCGCAACAAGGGTCCTCGAGATGGAACATCAGCTCTATCCCAACGCGATTGCCGGCATTCTCTCGGGTCGTTTTGTTCTCGAGAATGGCTGCTGGATAGATCAAGGTGTTTCTGAATTTGGAGGAGCTTTTTCAAGATGGCACGTGCACCCAAGCCTGTAACGCGGCTCAACTTACTCGAGTCCCTGGTGTCGGAAGTGCTCCGACTTGAGGCGCCCGCAGATACAGTGATCTCGCAGTTTTTTAAACGTCATCCCGAGATGGGGTCGCGTGATCGCGGTTTCTTTGCCGAAGCGGCCTGGACGGTGCTGCGGCATCGTTCATGGTTTCAGTTTCTATCGACAGCAGGGAGTGGGTCGCTTCACCGCCGAC
>JACCDI011061947.1_pt1 | contig 46225 bp, 44 predicted proteins | sample 7442791 | NCBI WGS metagenome assembly JACCDI01 (sample SAMN15323434, study PRJNA562643) | freshwater metagenome | isolation source: river surface water | place: USA:Blue River Watershed | collected 2017-08-15 | reverse complement strand
GGCAATGCTTTTGGGGTTGGCAAAGAGTTCTTCAAACCGCTGGCGTGCCTCCAGATAACCGGCATCTTGGGGGAACACCACGCGGTAGTTCCACTCCAGCCCATCGCGCAGCGCTTTGCTGCTGATGTTGCTGGACCCGATGAAGGCTGTGCCCGCCACCAACTGGCCATCCTCCACACGGGCGAACACATAGGCTTTGAGGTGAAAACTGTCTTGGTTTTGTGTGGCGAAAACGCGCACCTCGGCACCACTTTCTTGCAGCAAAAGCAACAAGCGCAAAGCCTCCGGATCGGTGATGTCCAGATAGTCGCTGGTCAACACCCGCACGCGATGCATGCCGCCCGCTTCGGCCATAGCCTGCAAATCGGGCCACAGCAAACGCAGCCCCGATGTCTTGACAAAGGACACCGCCAAATCGGCTTGGTTGGATCGCGCAAAAGCGGCCGACAGGTGCGGCAAAAAATGGTCGTCGCCGCCCGTCACCAACCGCTGGTCTGGCCCCGTTGCGCGAAAGGCCAAGGCGTTGGTCCAGCTTTCCGTGCGGTCAGGCCGCTGGTCTTGGGTCTGCCACAACTCGATGCGCTGAAACTCGGGCATGGCCCCCAGCCAAGCACGCACGGTGGGCTCGTCCGCATCGGTAAACCGACGCCCATCGTGCGAGCGCTCACCGCTGCCCAGCTTGTAACTGACGTACATGCGACCGCCCGCTTTGAGTGCAGCCCACAGCTTGGACAACACCCCATGCATGTCCGAAAGGGGCACATGCAAAAGACTGGCGCAGCACCAGATCGCATCGTATTGGGCCACTTCATCCACATCCTCAAAGCTTCGAACATTCACCGCAAAACTGCAGTGCTCACTGGCCCGCTTGGCCAGCTCTTCCGAGGCATCAAATGCGCTGACGTTGAAACCCAGATCGGCAAACGCGCGAGCATCGCGCCCGGAGCCACAACCTGCGTCCAAGATGTTTGCTCCGGGGGCAAGCCCGTTGAGAAAGCGTTCGTAAATTGGACTCATGTCCACCCGCAAAGTTGAGCTGAAAAACTGCTCGGCGCGGTCGTTGTAATAACCAATTGTGGGCGATGGATTGGGCTGATTGGTCATTAGAGGGGGTGGGCTGGCGGCGCGTTAGTGTTGCTTTTGATTGTCCGCATTTTTCAGCACGGCTTCTACAACAGGCTAATTATCAAATTCGCCAAATTGTTAGTTTTTGGATTCGATAGAAATGAGTAACGGCTTCTGGCTAATCATGGAAGTCCAGACATCGAACGGCAAAGTCTGCTTTCCGGATATTTGCAGAGTCCCGCCGGTTAGCCCTCACTAGAAGGCCGTGTGTCGAGAGGGCGGTTCATAGCTAGCTACGCCCTCCAGACGACTAATAAGAAATTATAAAAAAGAGCGCTTTGAAAATTTTTCGACTGTTATTTTAATATTAAAGATATATAATTTTCTCTCCCTGGCATTAGGTGGCTTAGCGGCCACCTGACCCTTAGATCTGACTATCACTATGTGATCTACGTAGATGGCGCTTAGCTTTACGCTTTTTGCCATGCTGTTTAGTTAATAGTCCATGCGCGTTGCGCTAGGTAAGCCAGGGAAGATCTAAGGAGATATCAATGACGAAGTTCAAAAAGTATCGCCTAGTTCTCGCGTGCGCAAACGTTTTGGGTGGAGTACTCCGCCTGATCGCCGCACTCGTGAACATGGCTTCTAACTATTTTTACAATGCACCCGAAATGGACACACCGGTACGAGCTTAAGCCTGGTAGGTGGGTGTTCCAGCCTTCGCCGGAAGCAAAAGATATAGGTGCCAAGATTAAGACGCAGGTTGAGGGAGTCTGGACTGCACCTGACTATTTCTTTCACCTTCGCGCAGGAGGCCACGTCCGGGCCTTGCAAATGCACCTTGGACAGACAAGCTTCCTTCACCTAGACATTCAGGACTTCTTCGGCTGCGTGAATCGCTCACGCGTTACACGTTGCCTCACCCCACAGTTCGGCTATACGATTGCGCGCCAGATGGCTAACGACAGCACTGTCCGACACCCAGCGGAATTTGGGAAGTTTATGTTGCCGTATGGATTCGTTCAATCCCCGCTACTTGCTTCGCTTGCCCTAGACCAAAGCAAGCTTGGGCGTTGCCTTTCGAAGTTGAGAGGAGACGGCTACTGCATCAGCGTGTATGTTGACGACATCATCATTTCCGCTGGAAGTGACAGTGCACTCCATGCGTGCTGGCCTGAGATCCAGCGTGCAGCCGAAAGCGCAAAATTTGTTCTCAACCAGACGAAGCAGCAGGGACCAGGGCCTATGGTGACGGCATTCAATATTGAACTCCGTCATGGTTCTCTAAACTTGCAACTTAAACGCTTCAACGAATTCAAGTGTGCGTATCAAGCTACAAACAATTCGCATGAGAAAGACGGGATATTTGGGTATGTCCAAGCTGTTAACCCTTCTCAGGCTGCCAGGCTATACATATAAGCGCGCTGTTCAAACTATCCGTCGACAGGTCTGCGCAACTACACATCGCGATGCAAACATACACGTCGGGCCCGAGCTACTGTTAGTTCAACGGAGCATCCCTTTGATAACGGCGCGAATCGGACATTCGATTGAAACCGCCTCTCTCACAGCAATCGCTGGACACTTGGCACTCCGAAAATACACAAACCTCAATCCTTCACAGAATTCCAGACAGCTGCGCACGCGCCCCAAATTACCCAGGTGCTGGCCGAAAGCGCTGTGGCAGGTGAATCGCTCACCCTTGGCATTGCGCTAAGTTGGTTTGTGTAAAGTGGTCTGGTTTAGAACAGTTTAGGTGTTCGATCTTGCAAACAGACAAGTCTGACAACACCTTGATCCGGCCTTGCTCGTAGCTAAGGTTCAAGCGATTTTCGGTTCTCTTGCTCCACAGAACGACCTGGCTGATAAGCCACCATTACAAAAACACCACCGGCACCGCCCCACTCAACATCGGCCGCACCAAGATCTTGTAGCCGTCGGCATCAAAACCCGCGGCCACGGTGCTGAGTTGTTTGGCTTCAATGATGCTGGCGGCGCTGCCCAAATAGCACCAGTTGCGCACGACGTGCACTTGGGTGAAGTCGCCGTCTTGCTCCACCAAGCCCACCGCGCCGGGGTGCGGCCAGCAGTTCACGCGCAGCGCCAGCAGCTCGGTGAACAAGCGCTGTTGGTGCGCGTGTGGCGTCTCATCGCCTCGGCACACGCCCGCGCACATGCGCAAGCTCGCCCGAAAACAGGCTTTGCCGCTCGGGAGTTTTTCCAAGCCCAAGGCGCCGTAGCACAGGCGGTGTTCGTCGGCCAGGGCGCGCAGCGCGTCTTGGGCGGCGTGGCGGCTGGCGTACAAGCCATAGAGGTCGGGCTCGGTGGCGAAGTCGATCTCGTGCGCCGACACCACCTCGGGCACGCCCTCGCGCACGCGCCAGCTGCACAGCTGGCGGTTGCGGCGAAGGCGTTGGTTGAACAGCGGTTGCTGCTGCTTGATCATCTGCGCCTCCAGCAGTAAGGCGCCAATTTCTCCGGCGGTGCGGATGTGGCTGATGCGCTGGGTTTGGCGCAACATGCGCGCCTCGTCCGGCGTGCGCAGGTGCGAGAGCAAGCGCGCACGGATGTTGATGCTCTTGCCGATGTACAGCGGCAAGTCGCCCGCCTGCCCATGGAACACATACACCCCCGCGCCCGTGGGCGCGTCTTCAATCGCCTCGCGCAGGTGTTGCGGGTATTCGTAGGGGGTGGCTTGGCGGCGCATGGTTTGGCTTCAAAAATCAAACCGCTCACGGCCGTTGTAGTGGGTCATGCAAACCAATTTTCGTATGTGATTTCGGTCAACTGCCCAAATGCACGGTCGCTGCTCACCAAAATGGCTTGGACATGCACGGCATGGGCCGCAATCTGCATGTCCAAGGCCGAAAGGCCGATGCCTTCGCTTTGCATCTGTGCGCGCAGCCGCCCATAGGTTTGGGCCACGGCAGCGTCCCAAGGCAAAACGTCTACACGCCTAATAAATTCATGAACTGCCACCCTCAAAGCCACGGCTTCGGGGCGCTTGGCCAGGCCAAATGCCAGCTCACCCGCCGTGATGGCCGATATGCCCAAGCTGTGCATCGGCACCGCCAGCAAGCGTTGTGTGGCTTGCGGATGGCGTTTGATGAGGTGGCTGACCGTGTTGGTGTCCAGCAGGTAGCGCATGGTCATGGCTTGGCTCAATGCCCCAAGGTGTCTGACACCGACGCAAACGGGTCGCGTTCTTCGTTGTCGTTGTGGCCCGATGAACGTTCGGCCGGGCTCAAAAAGTCAGTCGGCACGGTGGCAGCGTCTGTCGCAGCCAAAAAGCCCGCCCAGTCGTCCGGACGGCGCGAGAGGATGACGTCCCCAGTCGACGGATCTTTGCGAATAAAAACCTCTTGGGTGTCGAAGCGGTAGGCGGCCGGCAGGCGCACGGCTTGGCTGCGGCCGTTGATGAACAGTTTGGCAGTTTGAGACATGGCGGGCATTCTTTTGATGGTATATACCAAAGTATATTACTGTACTGATGGTCGTGCCAGCAGCCATCGTCAGCATTTCTCGAAGACAACACCAGCATGGCCCCGTTGGTGACGCGGCGCGCTTATCGGCACTGATGCAAAATCCCCACCTCTTTATGAAGCATTTCGCTGAGGTGTTGCGTTGATCGTTTTGAAGCGTTGGGTTTGGCCGGTTTTGCTGCTCGTGTCACACATGGCAGTGGCAGACGAGCGCATGGTGGTGCGTTTGCCCACCGGCTTTGCGGCGTGTGCCACGTTCTTCCCCGGCGGACAAGCGCCGCGCATCGCGGCCAAACCCAAGTGGCGCGAACTCTGTTACGACGACTTCGCCGTGCTACACAACGGCCAGACGCGCACGCCCGTGTTTGTGGTGCAGCGCTTGAACGCCCGCACCTTGGCGCAAAGCAGCGTGCCGCGCGGCAACCGATTTTTTGCCGATGCGCGTTTGCCCGAAAGCGAGCGCGCTTCGCTCGACGACTACAAATACTCCGGCTATTCGCGCGGGCACATGGCCCCGGCGGGCGACATGCGCACGCCCGAGGGCATGGCGCAGAGTTTTTCGCTGGCCAACATGGTGCCGCAGCTGGCCGAACACAACGGCGGCCCGTGGGCGCGCATCGAAGAGGACACACGCAAATACGTGATGCGCGCCAAAGGCGATGTGTTTGTGTTCACCGGCCCGGTCTACAGCGCAGCACCTCAAACGATTGGGTCCAACCGGGTGCGCGTACCCGACCACCTGTTCAAGCTGGTGTTCGACGCCACCACCGGCCGCGCCTGGGCCCACTGGCAAGACCACGCCCCGGGCCAACGCGTGGGCCGCCCGATCTCTTACCAAGAACTGGTGCAACGCACCGGCGTGAACTGGTTGCCCACCGCACAAGCCGCGCAGGCGGCGGGGAACACGGTGGCTTTGCGATAGCATCGTGCCACCATGCGCCAAACCACCCCCACCTCCACCCAAGACACCACCCGCATCGACGACGTCCGCATCGCGGCGGTTCGCCCCTTGCTCACGCCCGCTTTGTTGCAAGAGTGGCTGCCCGCGCAAGACGCGCACCTGACGCTGGTGCGCGAAAGCCGCGCTGCGGTGGCGCGGGTGTTGGCCGGGCAGGACGACCGTTTGTTGGTGATCGTGGGGCCGTGCTCCATCCACGACCACGAACAAGCCATGGACTACGCGCGTTTGCTCAAGGTGCAAGCCGATGCGTTGGCCGACGATGTGTTGGTGGTGATGCGCGTGTATTTCGAGAAGCCGCGCACCACCGTGGGTTGGAAGGGATACATCAACGACCCGCACCTGGACGGCAGCTTCGCCATCAACGAGGGTTTGGAAAAGGCCCGCGCTTTGTTGCTCGACGTGGTGGGTTTGGGTTTGCCGGTGGGCACGGAGTTTTTGGATTTGCTCAGCCCTCAGTTCATCAGCGACTTGGTCAGCTGGGGCGCCATCGGTGCGCGCACGACCGAGAGCCAGAGCCACCGCCAGTTGGCCAGCGGTTTGAGTTGCCCGGTGGGTTTTAAAAACGGCACCGATGGCAGCGTGAAGATCGCGGCCGACGCCGTGATGGCGGCGGCCGCGCCGCACGCTTTCATGGGCATGACCAAGATGGGCCAAGCGGCGATTTTTGAAACCCGCGGCAATCCGGACTGCCATGTGATTTTGCGCGGCGGCAAGCAACCCAACTACAGCGCGGCCGATGTGCAATCGGCTTGTGATGTGTTACGCACGGCGGGTTTGCGCGAAGCGGTGATGGTGGACGTGTCACACGCCAACAGCAGCAAGCAACACCACAAACAAATCGAAGTGGCGCACAACGTGGCGGCTCAGGTGGCGGGGGGCGATGCGCGCATCATCGGCTTGATGATCGAGAGCCACTTGAACGAAGGTCGTCAAGACATCGTGGCAGGGCAGCCTTTGGCGCGGGGGGTGAGTGTGACGGATGCCTGCATTGCGTTTGAGCAGACGGTGCCGGTGTTGGAGGCTTTGGCCGCGGCCGTCAGGACGCGGCGCGCGGCTCACCGGGCTTGAAGCACGGCGCTGGAAAAGTCAGCGCGGTGTTTTGGGGGTGCGCGGCGCCATGGGGGCGCGGCCTTCGATGTGACGGAAGTTGATGCGACCTTTGGTCAGGTCGTAAGGCGACAACTCCAAGGAAACGCGGTCACCCGCCAAGATGCGAATGTGGTTCTTGCGCATCTTGCCAGCGGAATACGCGATCAGCTGGTGACCGTTGTCGAGCGTCACGCGAAAACGCGTATCGGGCAAGACTTCGTCCACCACGCCCATCATGTCAATCAGTTCTTCTTTGGCCATCCATGGCTCCTATCTTTCGGCAACCTGTGAATATACCACCCTGTGAGATAACATGCCAGGCATGAGCCACCCCCACACCGAGCCGCAAACGGCTGAGCGCAACGAAGAGCGGCTGACGCAGCTGGAGATCAAACTCAGTTTCACCGAGGACTGGGTCGAGACGCTCAACCAATTGGTGATCGAGCAACAAACCCAAATCGACAGCTTGAAACGTCAACTTCAGGCCATGCGCCTAGAGGCACCCATCGACGGCGCCCAAGCCGCGCGCAACCCTCGCGACGAATTGCCCCCGCACTATTGACGGGGACAAACGCCTCATTTGCTGTCGGGCAATTCGATCTTGACCTCGAGCACCTCGAGGTTGTCTTGGCGGTCGAGCTGGACTTTGATGTCGTCCGGGTTGATCTTGATGTACTTGCTGATCACGGCCACCAGCTCGCGCTGCAAGGCAGGCAGGTAATCGGGCTCGGCCGCGTTGCGGCCGCTGCGCTCGTGCGCCAAGATGATCTGCAAACGCTCTTTGGCAACACTGGCGGTTTTCTTTTTCTCGCCGAGAAGGAATGACAAAAAGTCCATCGCTTATTTCTTTCCGAACAGGCGCTTCAAGAAACCGGTTTTTTCGGGCTCCACAAAACGCAAAGGTTTGTCTTGGCCCAAGAAGCGGTCAATGACGTCTTTGTAGGCTTCGGACACGTCGGTGCCGGTCAGGTGCACGGCCGGTGTGCCTTGGTTGGAGGCGGTCAATACGCTTTCGCTCTCGGGAATGACGCCGATGAGCTGGATGCGCAAGATGTCTTGGATGTCTTCGAGGGCCAACATCTGGCCGTCGGCCACTCGAGAGGGGTTGTAGCGGGTGATGAGCAGGTGCTCTTTGATGGGCTCTTTGCCTTCGATGGCGCGTTTGGTTTTGCTGCCCAACATGCCCAAGATGCGGTCGGAATCGCGCACGCTGGAGACTTCTGGGTTGGTCACGACCAAGGCTTCGTCGGCAAAGTGCATGGCCATGAGCGCACCGGTTTCGATACCCGCAGGCGAGTCGCACACGATATATTCAAAGCCCATGCCGGCCAAGTCGTTCAAGACTTTTTCCACGCCATCTTGCGTCAAGGCGTCTTTGTCGCGGGTTTGGCTGGCGGCCAAGACGAACAGGTTGTCGCACTGCTTGTCTTTGATGAGGGCCTGGTTGAGGTTCGCTTCGCCTTGGATGACGTTGATCAGGTCATACACGACGCGGCGCTCGCAGCCCATGATGAGGTCAAGGTTGCGCAGGCCGACGTCGAAGTCGATGACGACGGTTTTGAAGCCGCGCAGGGCCAAACCGGTGGAAAAGCTGGCGCTGGTGGTGGTCTTGCCAACGCCGCCTTTGCCGGATGTGACGACAACAATTTTGGTCATGGTGCTGCTGGTCTTTCTTCAGGTTTTCAAGGGTTCAATGATCAATTTGTCTTGTCCATCGGTGTGAGATTCGAGCCGGACTTGCGCGGCTTGGCCGTGAACCGACGGAGGTAAGGCGTTTTCGCTGGTGCGGTAAACACCGGCGATCGACAAGAGTTGCGCTTCCATGGACAAAGCCATGATGCGGGCCTCAACATTGCCACGCGCGCCGGCCATGGCTTTGCCGCGCAGGGGCGCGTACACATGGATGTGACCATCGGCAATGACTTCGGCACCGGGGTTGACCATGGCCATGACGATCAAATCGCGACCACGGGCGTACACCTGTTGGCCAGAACGCAGGGGTTTGTCGATGACCATGGCACTGGTCGGCGCCACGGGCGCGGCTGGTTTGGCGGTGGGAGCAGCAGCGCTGCTGGCTGGGCTGGGTGTGGCGGCGGCGGCGGCGGCGGCGGAGCGCTGCACGATGGCATCAGAAGCCAAAACCAAACCCGCGGCTTGGGCCTGGGCGATCAGCTCGGCACGACCACCGCGCACGGCGATGGGCAACAGGCTGTAAGGACGCAAGGTATTGACCAAGGCTGCAAAGTCGACGGCCGCGACGGTGTCGGGCAAGAGCGAAAGATCGATGAGCAGCGGGTCGTTGTCGAAAAACGCTGGCATGTCACCATAGCGTTGTTGCAGTTCTTGGGCAAATTGCGTCAGGTCGGCCGACTTGAGCAAAAGCGCCACCAGTGGCAGGTTGGCACTTTTAATTTCAAAAGTGGCAGGGGCGTTTCCTGAAAGGGCAACAGACATGGGCAGGTTCAAATAAGTTGGCGAATCTTAACTGCAAAAAGCTGTTGATAAGTTTGGAACAACCCAGCACTTATCCACAGATTCTTGTCTCAAGTGAATGTTGTCCACTTTGCACTTGACGGCATTCGGGTAAGTTTGCACAAGGTTGACATGGGCCTAAGTGGCTGTTGTGACAAGGCAAAAATGGCTTATCCACACCAAAGTGCCACCCTCTACTACTGCTACTAATTTAAATAAAAGACATAAGAAGAAAACCAAGACAAGCCCTTCGGGCTGAAAACCAGCCCATCAAAGGGGATGTCACGCTGCTGGGCTTATGCTTGAGGGCATGAACGAGCATTTTCTGGATTTGGGCGTGGGCGGCATGAGTTGTGCATCCTGCGTGTCCCGTATTGAGCGTGTCTTGGGCCAGCAAACGGGCGTGATTTCCGTCTCGGTCAACTTGGCCAATGAATCGGCGCGGGTGTTTTTCAGAGATGCGCCGTCGGACGATGCGTTGGCGCAGGTCAAACGCGCAGTGCGCGCGGCGGGATACGAGCCCCGGGCTGCGGCATCGGCACAGACCGACCCACAAGCCCAATGGATGGGGGTTTCGACACAAGCTTGGTGGGTGATGCTGGCTTGGGCGTTTTCATTGCCCCTGATGGGCCCCATGGTTGGCATGTTGCTGAATTGGGATTCGGTGCTCTTGCCTTGGGCACAAGCCCTATTGGCTTCGGTGGTGCAGTTTGTGTTTGCGGCGCGTCTGTACCAATCGGCCTGGCATGCGCTGCGTTCGGGTTCTGGCAACATGGAGTTGCTGGTGAGTTTGGGCACCAGTGCGGCCTGGGCTTTGTCGATGTACCTGTGGTGGCAAGCCGAACCGGGTGCTCAGCCCCATTTGTATTTTGAAGCTTCGGCCATGGTGATCAGCATGGTGTTGCTGGGCAAGTATTGGGAAACCAAAGCCAAACGCCAAACTGGTGATGCCATTCGTGCACTCTCAGCCCTGCGACCCACGGTGGCGCACCTGATGCCCAACCAAGTGGACCGCTTGGATGAGATGGACGTTTCACCCGATGAGCTTCTGCCGGACGACGTGATCAAGGTCTTGCCTGGTGAACGTTTCCCAGTGGACGGTTTCATTGAAGAAGGCGAAACGCAAGCCGATGAATCCATGATGACGGGCGAATCCATACCCCAAGACAAAACCTTGGGTGATCGTGTGTTGGGAGGTTCGATCAACGGCAGCGGCACGGTGTTGGTGCGTGTGGGTGTGGTGTCGGCTCAAAGTGTTTTGGCTCAGATGGTGGTGGCCGTTGAAGCTGCGCAAGCCAGCAAAGCGCCCGTTCAAGCTTTGGTGGACAAAGTCGCTGCGGTGTTTGTGCCACTGGTGTTGTTGGTGGCCATGGGCACAGGTGTGTATGTGCTGGAAATGGGCTTGGGCTGGGAAGCGGCGCTGGTACGCGCGGTGACGGTCTTGGTGGTGGCTTGCCCTTGTGCCTTGGGCTTGGCCACGCCCACGGCCATCATGGTGGGCACGGGTGTGGCGGCGCAGCACGGCATTTTGTTTAAAGACGCGGCGGCTTTGCAATTGGCCCAACAAGTGAACACCGTGGTGTTCGACAAAACCGGTACCTTGACCGAAGGCCATCCCCGTTTGTTGTCGGTGCAGGTGATCGATGGTGTGAGCGAAGACGCTGCGCTGAAGTGGGCCGCGTCCTTGCACATGAACAGCAGCCACCCTTTGGCCAAAGCCGTGATCGATGCAGTGCACCAACGCGGTTGGTTGGTGAGCCAAGCGCAAGGCGTTCAAAGTGTGTCCGGCAAAGGCATGTTGGGCCAGGTGCAAGGTGTGGCTTTGGCCTTGGGCAGTGAGCGTTGGATGAACGAATTCGGCCCCATCATGAACAGCCCTTTGCGCACCACCACCTTTGCCGAAGCCGCGGCCCGATTGCAAGACAAGGGTGCGACGGTATCGGTGTTGGCGGTACAAAACGACAAAGGCATTTGGCGTCCCATGGCTCTAATGGCGTTTGGTGATGAGGCCAAACCCCATTCGGCCGCTGCCATCCAACGTTTGCGTGATCAAGGCTTTGGCGTTGCACTTTTATCGGGTGACAACGTGGGTGCTGTGAATGCCATGGCCAAAACCTTGGGTTTGAAAGCCGACGCGGGTGAGGTAATGGCCGAAGTTTTGCCGATTGAAAAGTCACAACACATTGCAGCTTTGCAAGCAAGCATTGGCTCAAAGTCTCGCAAAGTTGCCATGGTGGGTGATGGTGTGAACGATGCACCAGCGCTGGCCACCGCCGACCTGGGTGTGGCCATGACCAGCCGCGAAGGCCCAGGCGCGGATGTGGCGATGCACGCGGCCGATGTGGTTTTGATGCGTCCCGATCCGCTTTTGGTTCCCTTGGCTTTTGAGTTGGCCAAGCAGACCGTTCAAACCATTCGTTACAACCTGTTTTGGGCTTTTGCCTACAACGTGGTGGCCATGGTTTTGGCCGTCATGGGTTATCTCGATCCCATGGTGGCGGGTGCGGCCATGGCATTGAGTTCGGTCAGCGTGGTGCTCAACGCTTTGCGTCTCAAACGGTGGGCGCCATCCAGCGCGATGAAACATGCCTGAACACGCAACGCCCTACATTCGACTGGCTTTGGCTTTGTCGTTGGGGGCTGCGGTATCGCTGGGCATCACCCGGTTTGCATATGGTTTGTTGTTGCCACCCATGCGCGAAGACTTGCTGTGGTCCTACACCTTGGCCGGTGGCATGAACACGGCCAACGCGGTGGGTTATTTGCTGGGTGCTTTGGCATCGCCTGTGTTGATGAAGCGGTGGTCACCATCGACCTTGTTGATGTGGGGTTCGATGGGTGCTTCGGTGTTCATGGCGCTGAGTGGTTTTTTTGTCAGCGTTTGGCCTTTGATGACGCAACGTTTGTTGGCTGGTGTGGCCAGCGCTGTGGTGTTCGTCGCGGGTGGTTTGTTGGCGGCACGTTTGGGTGCGCGACAGCCTCAGCGCAGCGGTTGGCTCTTGGGTTTGTATTACGGTGGCACAGGCATTGGCATTGTGTTGTCGGCGCTGTTGGTGCCGGTGGTGTTGGACTGGGCGCAAGCGCAGCTGCACGCTTGGGCTTGGGCCTGGTGGTGTTTGGCTTTGATGTGTGTGTTGGCGACGGTTGTCTTGGCTTGGCCCGCACGCGTGTTGGGTCGGTGGGACGCAGCCAATCCAGCTCAGGCCACATTGACCACACCTGCACTCAGTTTCCAACCCCGGCGCATGGGATTCGCTTTGGCGGGGTACACCGGATTTGGTGTGGGCTACATCGGCTACATGACGTTTGTGATCGCGCTTTTGCGTGAGCAGGGCGCAACGACATCGGTGATCACGGTGTTTTACGCGGCCTTGGGCTTGGCCGTGGTGCTGGGTTCCCGCATTTGGGCTGGGCTGTTGGACCGTCACCGCGATGGCCAAGCCATTGGACGCTTGAACGCCTTGTTGGGTGTTGCCACGTTATTGCCTGCGCTGACAACGCAGCCCTTGTTGCTGTTGTTGTCGGGCGTGGTGTTTGGGGCGGTTTTTTTGTCGGTGGTGGCGTCGACCACGGCCTTCGTTCGGCACAATTTGCCACCGGCTTTGTGGGGTATGGGCATCAGCGCATTCACCATTGTGTTTGCCGCAGGACAGATCGTCGGGCCCACGGTGGTGGGACTCATCGCCGACGGCCCGGGAGGATTGGAGCGCGGTTTGGTGTTTTCCGCCGTGGCTTTGTGGGTGGGTTCGGCCTTGGCGTTTCGCCAACGGGCCTTAACGCAGTAAACAGAAAGAAAAATCGACATGGGACATTTCGCATTTGCCAACAACACCAACCGCTTCATGGGCGTGGCGCCTTTGAAGGACCAATCTTTTGCGGTGTGTGGCGTGCCGTACGACGGCGTGGTGACCAATCGCCCTGGTGCTCGTTTTGGGCCGCAAGCCATTCGCGCTTCCAGCCTGATGCTGTGCGACGCCATTCACCCGGTGTTCGATGTGTCGCCCATCGATCATGTGGGTGATGCGTTGGACATGGCCTTACCCAATGCCTCACCGTTGCCGGTGGTGCGCGAAGCGATCGAACGCCAAGCCGCGGTGTTGATGGACCGTCACCATTGCGTGTTTTTGGGTGGTGACCATTCGGTCACGCTCTCGCTGTTGCGGGTGGCCAAAGCCCGTTTCGGCCAAGCTTTGGGCTTGGTGCACTTCGATGCGCACTGCGACACGTGGGTGGACCACTTTGGTGAACCTTCGGGGCACGGCACTTGGACCTATGAAGCGATTCAAGAAGGTTTGGTCAGCCCCGCGCACACGGTGCAGATTGGCATTCGATCCAGCGGTGAACGCTCGGCGCGTGAGTACGTGGCCGACCAAGGCGGCGAGATTTTCACGGCCCGCGCCTTGCGCGGTCGCGATGGTGCTGGCTTGGCCTCGGTCGTGTCGGCCATTCGTGAACGCATGGGTGACCGGCCGTGTTACTTGACCTTGGACATCGATTGTTTGGACCCGGCATTTGCACCGGGCACCGGCACACCCGAGCCGGGTGGGATGACCAGCTCGCAGGTATTGACGTTGCTCGAAGAACTGCAGCCGATGAATTGGGTGGGGATGGATTGTGTCGAGGTGGCGCCCGCGTATGACCACGCCGAACTCACCAGCAACGCTGCCGCCACGTTCGTTTGGACTTACCTGAGCGGGGAAGTGGCCAAGCGACAAGGTGCGCGCCCATGAGGTCGCGTTCGTCCGGTTTGCTGCGCAGCGATACGCAACTCAACCAGCGCAGTTACTACGAAGCCAGCGTTCAACGGGCCGCATCGCAGCCACCGTTGCAAGACCGTTTGCAAGCCGATGTGGTGGTGATCGGGGCGGGTTTTGCGGGTTTGTCGGCCGCGATCGATTTGGCCAAACAGGGTTTGGACGTGGTGGTGCTCGAGGCCGACCGCGTGGGTTCGGGTGCCAGTGGGCGCAACGGCGGCCAAGCCATCGTGGGTTTTGCCAGTGGGCAAGGGCCGTTTGAAGAACAGCTGGGCGCCGCCGATGCCCAACGGGCGTGGGACGTGTCTGTGCAAGCGGTGGACCTGTTGCAAACACGCATGCGCGATCATCAGATCGATTGCGATTGGGTGCCGGGTTATCTGTACGTGGCCGATTCGGCCAGCAAAGTCCGCGCATTGCGCGAAGAGGCCGAGTTTTTGACGGCCCAAGGGATTGACGTGGATTGGGCCGAAGGCGACGACGTGCAGCGCCACATCCGCAGCCCGCGTTACCGTGCTGCGGTGCGCGAATCGCGCTCGGGCCATTTGCATCCGCTCAAGTACGCACTCGGTCTGGCGCGTGCCGCACAAGCCGCAGGGGTGCGTTTGTTCGAAGGCTCACCTGTGACGGCTTTGGACCGAGGGGATGTGGTGTGTGCTCGCACCGCGCAGGGTCAGGTGAGCGCACGTTTTGCCGTGCTCGCGGGCAATTGTTTGTTGCCCGTGCATGGGCCCGCAGTGGCGCCCGAGATCGCGCCGCGCATCATGCCGGTGGGCACTTACATCGTGGCCACACCGCCTTTGGATCCTGCGCTGTGTGAGCGCCTGATCCCGAGCAACGCCGCGGTGTGCGACAACAATTTTGTGTTGGACTATTTCCGCTTCAGTGCCGACCACCGCATGCTGTTTGGTGGGCGCGTCAGCTACACCACCATGACCCCGCCCGGTCTGTCGAGCCTGATGCAGCGCCGCATGGGTCAGGTATTCCCCGATCTGGCCGATGTGCCGGTGGAATTCACTTGGGGTGGCTTTGTGGACATCAGCATGAACCGCGCCCCGGACTTTGGCCGTTTGGGCTCCAACGTGTATTACCTGCAAGGTTTCAGCGGCCACGGGGTGGCCATGACCGGTATGGCCGGGCGCATGGTGGCCGAAGCCATCACCTGCCAAGACAGCCGATTTGATCTTTTTTCTCGTCTGCGGCACCACCGCTTTCCCGGCGGCCCGCTCCTGCGCACCCCGACTTTGGCGTTGGGCATGCTGTTTCACCGCCTAAGGGATTACCTGAGTTGAATTTGATCAAATCTGTGCTCCAATGAATCCCAAAGTACAACAAACCGCTTCGGAGAAATCCCCATGAACAAACCAGTTTGCATGGTTTGGTTACCCGCCGATCACCGACTGATGGGCGACCACGGACACCAAATGCCGTGGCTGGTGTTGGGCGACAAATACGCTCGCGCCGTCAAGGTGGGCGCCCATGCCCAGCCCATCATGTTCCCGCTGGCCAGTGCCGCCCAGGTGCCTGAGCTCTTGTCCATGGTCGATGGCGTGATGCTCACCGGGTCGCCTTCCAACGTACATCCCTCGCACTTCAACGAAGACGTGGCCGATCCTTCGTTGCCTCTGGACACCGAGCGCGACCAACTCACCCTGGCTTTGATCCGCGCGTGCGTCTCTGAAGGCGTGCCTTTGTTGGGTATTTGCCGGGGCTACCAAGAAATCAACGTGGCCATGGGCGGCTCTTTGCACCAGCGTGTGCACGCCGTGCCGGGTTTGAACGACCACCGCGAACCCAAAGGCGTGCCTCCCGATGTTCAGTACGCGCCCAGCCACCCCGTGCGTTTGACCGAAGGCAGCGATTTGCACCGCTGGGCGGGCAGCACCGAGGTGACGGTGAACTCTTTGCACGGGCAAGGCGTCAACCGGTTGGCCCCCGGCTTGCGCGCCACCGCACACGCCCCCGACGGTTTGGTTGAGGCTTTCACCGTCGAGGGTGCTTCGACCTTTGCCCATGCGGTGCAGTGGCACCCGGAGTGGCGTTGCTGGGAAACCCCCTTCTACGCCAACATTTTCAAAGCCTTTGGCCAAGCCTGCGAGGCCCGCCAGCGCCAACGTTTGGCTTTGGTTTAAGCAATTCACGACACAGGAGATGGCACATGACAGCCCCCACCACGAAAACCTTCAATGATTTAGAGAACTGGCTCAACGAGAACCGGGTGACCGAGGTGGAATGCCTCGTGCCCGACTTGACGGGCGTGGCGCGCGGCAAGATCCTGCCCCGCGAAAAGTTCACCGAAGACCGTGGGATGCGGCTGCCGCAAGCGATTGTGGCCATGGGCGTGACGGGTGAATTCCCCGAGAACGGCCCTTATTACGACGTGATCGACCCGACCGACAAAGACATGCAATTGCGCCCAGATCCGAGCACGGCACGGATCGTGCCGTGGGCCACCGATCCCACAGCACAGGTGATTCACGATTGTTTTGACCACGAAGGCAAGCTGGTGCCGTTTGCGCCGCGCAGCGTGTTGCGCCGCATCTGTGACTTGTACGACGCCGAAGGCTGGGACCCCGTGGTCGCGCCCGAGCTGGAGTTTTACCTGACGGCCCGAAACACGGACCCCAACACCTTGCTCAAGGCCCCGATTGGCCGCAGTGGCCGCGCCGAGACCTCGCGCCAGGCCTACAGCATCGACGCGGTCAACGAGTTCGACCCGTTGTTCGAAGAGATCTACGACTACTGCGAAAAGATGAAACTCAACGTGGATACGCTGATCCACGAAGTGGGCGCGGGCCAAATGGAGATCAACTTCTTCCACGCCCACCCGCTGAACCTGGCCGACGAGGTGTTTTTCTTCAAGCGCACGGTGCGCGAATCGGCCTTGCGCCACGACATGTACGCCACCTTCATGGCCAAGCCCATCGCGGGTGAGCCCGGTTCGGCCATGCACGTGCACCAAAGCATCGTCGACAAAAAGACCGGCAAAAACATCTTCAGCAACGCCGATGGCTCGCCGTCGCAGGCCTTCTACCACTACATCGGTGGCTTGCAGCGCTACATCCCCGCGGCCATGGTCTTGGTCGCGCCGTATGTGAACAGCTACCGCCGCTTAAGCCGCCACACGGCCGCGCCGATCAACATCGAATGGGGCCACGACAACCGCACGGTGGGCATCCGTTCACCGATTTCCACACCCGAAGCGCGCCGCGTGGAAAACCGCGTGATCGGCGCCGATGCCAACCCTTATGTGGCGTTGGCGATGACGCTGGCTTGCGGCTATTTGGGCATGAAGAACAAGATCGAACCCAAACCCGAGATGAAAGGCGATGCGTATTTGGCGCCCTATTCCTTGCCCCGCAGCTTGGGCGAGGCCTTGGACTGGTTGCGCCGCGAGCCCGACTTGCACGAGGTCTTGGGCAAAGAGTTCGTCACCATCTACACCGAGGTCAAAGAGCTCGAGTTCGATGAATTCATGAAGGTGATTTCGCCATGGGAGCGCGAACACCTGTTGTTGCACGTTTGATGCCTTGGAAGTTTTTGTGATGAACACCTCTACTTTGATTGCCCCGCCCGCCGTGGTTCGCCGCGCCGACGCCCAAGACACGCACGCCATACAGTCACTCGACAGCGCGCACTTCATCCACCCCTTCACCGACCATGGCGACTTGGCCACCCGTGGTTCGCGTGTGATCACGCGCGCCGAAGGCATTCACATTTGGGATTCCGAAGGCCACCAAATCTTGGACGCCATGAGCGGCCTGTGGTGTGTGAATGCCGGTTACGGTCGCAAAGAGTTGGCCGATGCGGCCTACCAGCAGCTCATGACGCTGCCCTTCTACAACAGCTTCTTCCAGACCACCAACGTGCCGGCGGTGCAGCTCGCAGCCAAGCTCGCCAGCCTGGCGCCCACGGTCGGTGACCGCAGCTTCAAGCACGTGTTCTTCAGCAGCAGCGGATCGGAGAGCAACGACACCAACGTGCGCATGGCGCGCCGATACTGGGACCTGATGGGCCAGCCAGAACGCAAGGTCATCATCAGCCGCCACAACGCTTATCACGGCTCCACCATGGCCGGCGCATCCTTGGGCGGCATGAGCGGTATGCACGCGCAAGGCGACTTGCCCATCCCGAACATCACCCACATCGAGCAGCCGCACTTTTGGGACAACGCTTTGCCCGGCGAAAGCCGCGCCGACTTCGGCATCCGTGCCGCTGGCTGGCTCGAAGTGAAGATCTTGGCCATCGGGCCAGAGAAGGTCGCGGCCTTCATTGGCGAGCCGGTGCAGGGCGCGGGCGGTGTGATCATCCCGCCCGAGACTTACTGGCCCGAAATCCAGCGCATCGTGGACAAGTACGGCATCTTGCTGATTTCCGACGAAGTCATTTGTGCGTTTGGCCGTTTGGGCCACTGGTTTGCGTACGAGAAGTTCGGCTACAAGCCCGACTTGGTGACTTTTGCCAAGGGTGTGACCAGCGGCTACATCCCTTTGGGCGGCGTGATGGTGGGTAACCGCGTCGCCGATGTGCTGATTGAAAAAGGCGGCGAGTTCAACCACGGGTACACCTACAGCGGTCACCCCGTGGCCTGTGCGGTGGCTTTGGCCAACCTGAACTTGATGGAAAAAGAAGACTTGCCGCGCCGTGTGCGGGAGGACACCGGGCCTTATTTGGCGCAGCAGTTTGAGTCACTCAAAGACCACCCCCTCGTGGGCGAAGCCGAAACCTGCGGCTTTGTGGGCGGCATGGTTTTGATCAAAAACAAAGCCACCCGAACCATGTTTGACCCCGATTTGTCGGTGGGCATGCGTTGCCGTGCGCACTGTTTCAAGAGCGGCTTGATCATGCGCGCCGTGGGTGACCGGATGATCATTTCCCCGCCCTTGGTCATGACACGGGCCCAGATCGACGAGATGATGGGCTTGATTCGCCACTGTTTGGATGCGACTTTAAAGGAGTTGCAAGAAGCGGGCCATTGCGCTTGAATAGAATGGCTTTGCCCGTCGTCTGGCGGCCGTTGGAGTCCTTTATTTTTTTGGAGAAAACGCAATCATGATCATGAAAAAACACGTGTTGGTTTTGGCCATGTCGGCCTTGGCTTTGGTCGCTTGCGGCAAAAAGGAAGAGCCTGTGGCGGCCGCTCCTGCGCCAGAAGCCGCGCCAGCTGAACCCAAGGTGCTGAACATTTACAACTGGCCCGACTACATTCCCGAAGGCATGATCGCGGCCTTCGAAAAAGAAACCGGCATCAAGGTCAATTACGACACGTTCGAAACCAACGAGGCGCTGCACGCCAAGCTGGTGGCAGGTAACACCGGCTACGACATCGTGGTGCCCGGTACGACCTTCGCCAAGCCACAAATCGAAGCAGGCTTTTATCAGCCGCTGGACCGCAGCAAGATCCCCAATTACGCCAACCTTGACCCGTCCGTCATGGCCGTCTTGACCAAGGCCGACCCCGACAACAAGCACTTGGTGCCATGGGCTTGGAGCTTCACCACCGTGGGCATCAACAAGACCAAGGTTGAGAAAGCTTTGGGCGGCATGGCCATGCCCGAGAACGCTTGGGACTTGGTGTTCAAGCCCGAGTACACCAGCAAGCTGAAATCTTGCGGTATTGCTTACTTGGACTCGCCCACCGAGATCATCCCTGTGGCCTTGCATTACATCGGCAAGGACGCTTACTCCAACGACCCCGCTGACTACAAAGCCGCCACCGACATGTTGGCCAAGGTCCGCAAAGACGTTCGCTTGTTCAGCTCGACCATGATCGATGACATCGCTGGCGGCAAAGCTTGCGTGGCCATTGGTTGGGCTGGTGACATCAACATCGCGGCCCAACGTGCTGCTGAGAACAAATCCAAGGACGTGATCGAAGCCCTGTTGCCCAGCACCGGCGCTTTGTCGTTCTTTGACACCATGGCCATCACCAAAGACGCCAAGCACCCCAATAACGCACACGCTTTCATCAACTTCTTCTTGAAGCCAGAAAATGGTGCTGCGATGGGCAACGAGATGAGCTACAACGCCGGCAACAAAGCTGCGCTGCCTTTGGTCGCGCCTGAAATGGCCGCCAACAAGACCATTTTTGTGGAAGCCGCCTACATGCCCAAGATGATTCAGCCCGCCAGCTGGACCAACGAAGCGCGTGAAGCCATGGCCACTGCTTACAACAGCTTCAAAAAAGGCAAGTAATTTCGGTTCACGCCGAAACCCAGGGCTGTTTGTACACGCCGTATGAACAGCCCTTTTTGTTTCTGATCTTTCCACGCACGGGGTTCACGAATGACACAGCCTGGGGCACAAGCGGGGTACTTGGTTACCGAAAAATTGGTCAAGCGTTTTGACGACGCAGTGGCCGTCGACGAGGTGTCGCTCTCGATTGGTAAAGGTGAGATCTTTGCGCTCTTGGGCAGCTCGGGTTGCGGCAAGTCGACCCTGTTGCGCATGCTCGCAGGTTTCGAGAAGCCGACCTCCGGGCGCATTTTGTTGGGTGGTCAAGATGTGGCGGCCATGGCGCCCTATGACCGTCCGGTGAACATGATGTTCCAGTCGTATGCGCTGTTCCCGCACCTGAACATTTGGGAGAACGTGGCCTTCGGTCTCAAGCGCGAAGGTTTGCCCAAAGACGAAATTCAAAAGCGCACGGACGAGATGCTGGCCTTGGTGCAGCTCACACCTTACGCCAAACGCAAGCCTCACCAGTTGTCGGGTGGCCAACAGCAGCGCGTGGCTTTGGCCCGCAGCTTGGCGAAAAAGCCCAAGCTCTTGTTGCTCGACGAACCCTTGGGCGCCTTGGACAAAAAGCTGCGCGAGCAAACCCAGTTTGAACTGGTCAACATCATTGAAAAAGTGGGCGTGACGGTGGTGATGGTCACCCACGACCAAGAAGAGGCCATGACCATGGCCAGCCGCATCGCCATCATGAGCAAGGGTCGTGTGTTGCAAGTGGGCACACCCGAGGAGATTTATGAGCACCCGCGCAACAAATTCGTTGCCGACTTCATTGGTAATGTGAACCTGTTTTCGGGCAGCTTGACGGTGGACGAACCCGATCGCTGTGCCGTGACCACGGCTTTGGGTGAGATGCACGTGGGCCATGGTGTGAGCGGAACGCTCAACATGCCGGTGACTTTGGCGGTGCGCCCCGAGAAAATCGAGATCAGCAAGACGCGCCCCGATGCCCGAACCAATGTGTTCACGGGCCAAGTCAAAGAGATTGCCTACTTTGGCTCTTACAACACCTACATCGTCAAAGCCAGTGATGGCTCCAAGGTGAAGATCACCGAAGCCAACACTTCGCGCCATGAGCTGTCCGACATCACTTGGGAGGACAACGTCTTCTTCTGGTGGGGCGACAGTGCTGGTGTGGTTTTGCGTGATTGAGCGCCAAGGAGCCCATGGTGAACAGATCCTTCTCAATGCCTGGCAAGCGCTTCGTCATTGGCGTGCCCTATGTGTGGCTGTTTCTGTTTTTCTTTCTGCCCTTCCTCATCCTGCTCTACATCAGTTTTGTGGACATGGGTGAAAGCATCCACCCGTTCAAACCGATTTGGGACACCGAGACCGGTTTGTTGTCGCTCAAATACGAAAACTACACCTCCATCTTCAAGTCAGAAGAGGGGGCCTGGTTTCAGACGCTTTACATCGAGGCTTATGTGCGCTCGGTTTGGTACGCCTTGTGCACCGCGGTGCTGTGTCTGGTTTTGGGCTATCCGTTTGCTTATTTCATCGCGCGTTCACCAGCCAGTGTTAGACCTGCGCTGTTGATGATGGTGATGCTGCCTTTTTGGACCTCTTTTTTGCTGCGTGTGTACGCGTGGAAAGGCATCTTGGCCGACCAAGGCGTGGTCAACCAGGTTTTTATGGCGGTGGGGCTCACCAGCGAGCCGATCCAAATGCTTTACACCGATGTGTCGTTGCTCATCGGCATGGTCTACGTGTATTTGCCCTTCATGGTGCTGCCGCTGTACGCCAACTTGGTGAAGATGGACTTCCGTTTGCTCGAAGCTGCTTACGACTTGGGTGCCTCGCCCTTCAAAGCGTTTTGGTTGATCACGGTGCCGCTGTCCAAGGCCGGCATCATCGCTGGCTTCATGTTGGTGTTCATCCCCTCCGTGGGCGAGTTTGTGATTCCCTCGCTCTTGGGTGGGCCGGAGAACATCATGATCGGTCGCGTCGTTTGGGATGAAATGTTCACCAGCAACAACTGGCCTCGGGCCACGGCCTTGGCGGTGGTGATGATCGGTGTGATCGTGGTCCCACTGGCCTTCTACTACCGCAACAAAGAATGACGGCCCAAGCCAGGAGCGATTGAGATGCAAGCCTTTTTTGAAAAACACTTTGGCAAGTTCTGGCTGGTGGCGATCTTTTTGTTTCTCTATCTGCCCCTGATGTTCATGGTGGTGTTCTCGTTCAACAGTACCCGCCAAGACGCCGTTTTCACCGGGTTTTCTTGGCGTTGGTACGAGGCCTTGACGCGCGACACCAAAATCGTTGAGGGCTTTTGGTTGTCGATCAAGGTCGCGGCCATCACGGGTGTGCTGTCGGCGACGCTGGGTACCTTTGCGGCTTTTGTCTTGGTGCGTTACCGCGCATTTTTGGGTCGCACCGTGTTTTCGGGCATGGTGAATGCGCCGCTGGTGATGCCTGAGGTGGTAATCGGTTTGTCTTTGTTGCTCTTGATGGTGGGTTCACAAAACCTGTTCGGCTGGCCGCAGCGGGGGATGTTGACCATCATTTTGGGGCACACCTTGTTGGGCATGGCCTACGCCATGGTGGTGGTGCAGTCTCGCTTGTTGGAAATGGACCGATCGATTGAAGAGGCGGCCATGGACTTGGGCGCACGGCCACATCAGGTGTTTTTCTTGGTGACCCTGCCCAATATTTTTCAAGCCATCTTGGCCGCGTTTTTGTTGTCTTTCACCTTGTCCTTCGACGATGTGGTGATTTCGGAGTTCTTGTCGGGCCCTGGTGTGAACACCTTGCCGCAAGTGATTTTTGGTTATGCCCGACGCGGCATCAACCCCACGATTTACGCCGCCGCCACTTTGTTGATCGTGACGGTGACCATCGTCATCGTCAGCTACAGCGTTTGGGTGGCGCGCAGCACGCGCCGGCGTGAACGCGAGATGGCCGCCGCAGCACGTCAGTGACGCAGCCCCGCGCGATGCGGGCATGAAACACACAACGCCAACAGGACCTTCACATGACCAGTCACACCTACGACGGCCGCGCCTTCATCAACGGTGAACGCGTCGGCGCCCGCGATGGGCAAACCTTTGACAATCTCTCGCCCGTGGATGGCCGATCCTTGGGCCCGGTGGCGCGATGTGGCGCCGCCGACATCGACGCGGCGGTGGCCGCTGCTCGTGCGGCCTTTGAAGACCGCCGCTGGTCGGGCACAGCCCCGGCGCACCGCAAGCGCGTGATGATCCGTTTTGCGCAAGAGTTGCAGGACCACGCCGACGAGTTGGCCCTGACCGAAACCTTGGACATGGGCAAGCCCTTGAAATACGCCCGTGCGGTGGACGTCAACAGCGCGGCCAACTGCATCCGTTGGTATGGCGAAGCGGTGGACAAGGTGTACGACGAAATTGCACCCACCCCCAGCACGGCCTTGGCCTTGATCACCCGCGAGCCCGTGGGGGTGGTGGGCGTGATCGTGCCGTGGAACTACCCGCTGATCATGGCGGCTTGGAAAATTGCGCCCGCTTTGGCCGCTGGTAACTCCGTGGTGTTGAAGCCCAGCGAAAAATCGCCGCTCACGGCTTTGCGTTTGGCTGAACTGGCTTTGAAAGCCGGCATTCCTGCTGGCGTGTTCAACGTGGTGCCGGGTTATGGACCTGAAGCGGGTTCGCCTTTGGCTTTGCACATGGACGTGGACTGCATCGCCTTCACGGGTTCAACCCGTGTGGGCAAACAGATTCATGTCATGGCTGGGCAGAGCAACCTCAAGCGCGCTTGGACCGAGTTGGGCGGCAAGTCGCCCAACATCGTGTTTGCCGACTGCCCCAACATCGATCGTGCGGTGCAAGCCGCGGTGGGCAGCATCTTCTTTAACCAAGGTGAGAGCTGCAACGCGCCCTCGCGCTTGTTCGTCGAGGCCTCCATCAAAGATGCGTTTTTGGAGCGTGCCTTGGCCTTGGTGCCCAATTACCAACCGGCCAACCCCTTGGAGTCATCCACCGTCATGGGCGCTATCGTTGACGAGGTGCAGCTCAACAATGTGATGCGCTACATCGGTTTGGGCGAGTCCGAAGGCGCTCGCTTGGTGGCGGGCGGTCAGCGGGTGCAGCCGGTTGCGGGTGGGTGTTATGTCCAGCCCACGGTGTTCGATGGCGTGATGCCGTCGATGACGATTGCCCGCGAAGAAATTTTTGGACCGGTGTTGTCGGTGCTGAGCTTCACCGACGTGGCGGAGGTCGTGCGCCAAGCCAACGCCAGCGAATACGGTTTGCAAGCGGGTGTCTGGACGCGCGACCTGAACAAGGCGCACGGTGTGGCCCGAGCTTTGCGCGCCGGCACGGTGCACGTGAACCAGTACGACGAGGACGATATCACCGTGCCTTTTGGTGGCTTCAAGCAAAGCGGGGTGGGGCGTGACAAGTCGTTGCACGCGTTTGACAAGTACACCGAGACCAAGACCACGTGGGTTCGCATCGACAGCCCCGTGTGAGCGTGTGCGCTTTGCGATAATGGGCCACTTTGTTTGGCCCTGCGCCCTACCTATTCCATGATGGTGTTTGCCGTGTTGCCCTTGTGGCTGTTTCGCTTCTTGGGCTTGTTGACGGGCTTGGTTTTGCTGGTCTTCGCCTTCGATCGCCGCCGAGTGGCCTGGCGCAATTTGTCTTTGTGCTTCCCCGAACAGCCGGCGGCCAAACGCGCTTGGTGGCTCACGGTGAACTTTGTTTGCTTTGGCTGCACCTTGTTTGATCGCTTTTGGTTGTGGCACGCGCCTTTGTCTACTTTGGACCGGCGAATCCGTTTTGAGGGCGACTTGTCTTCATTGCAGGGCGAAGAGCCCCGTGTGGTTTTTGTCCCCCATTTCATGGGTTTGGACGCTGGCGGCCTGTGGCTGAGCAGCCGTGTGAAACGGCCGTGGTTGGTGATGTATTCGCGTCAACGCGTGCGCTGGTTGGACCGTTGGATGCTCAACGGTCGTCGCCGCTTTGGCGCGGGCTTGGTGGCGCGTAGCGAAGGTGTGCGGCCTTTGTTCAAGTGTTTGCGCAATGGCGGCCTGTTGCACTTTTCTCCTGACATGGATTTGGGCCGACAACAGTCTTTGTTTGTGCCTTTCTTTGGTGTGTCCACTGCGACGGTACCCGCTTTGCCACGTTTGTCGACCATGGGTCAAGCACCGGTCATGGCGTTGCTCACCCGCGTGACTTGGGGTGGTTACACGGTGCGATTGATGCCGGTGTGGGACAACTACCCCACGGGCAACGAAGAGCAGGACGTTCGTGAAATGAACGCCCGTTTGGAAGGCTATATTCGCGAGATGCCGGCGCAGTATTACTGGCCGCATCGGCGCTTCAAAACTCGCCCCGAAGGGCAGGCGCCCATTTACTGAGCAGCCAAACTCAATCGGTTTTTTTGATTGAGCAGGTGTTCAAGCCCAGCAAGGCGTAGGGTGGGCACCAGCCCATGGCACCGGTCAACAAGGGCACCACACCGATCCAACCCCACAGACCAATGGTGCTGGTGGCAGCTGCGGCGATCAAAGCCAAGCCCACGGCGATGCGGACGGTGCGGTCTAAACCGCCAACGTTTTTGTTCATGTGAACACTCCCCAGTTAAAAACGCTATTGGACACCCATTGTGGGGGTATTGGCTTGATAACCGTCAAGTTGGGCCCGGTTGGGTGAGCCGTTCGAGTTCGGTCAGCCAGTGCATGGCCGACGCCGCGTCGTTCTGACACATCTGTGCGTTGGGTTGCAAAGAGCCGCACACCGCCGGTCGCTCGGGTCGCCCAAACAAGGCGCAACGTCGGTCGGTGTCCAAATGTGGGCATGGCACGCCGGCGGGTTTGCCTTTGGGTAAACCCGGCATCGGGCTGCTGATGGACGGGGCAATGCAGCAGGCCGCGCAGTGGGGTCGACATTCGAAACTCATGCCGCATTGTGCCCTTGCACCCGCGTGCAGGGCCTCGCCGCTAAAATACCGCGCTGCACCTGGCTTGGGTGCTCTGGGCCGTTATTGGCCTCCCCGGCGCGGGTTGCGCCCACTTTGGACGGGCCAAGCCCGCTTAGCTCATGTTGTATCCCGAAGAATTTGATGTCATCGTTGTCGGTGGCGGTCACGCCGGCACCGAGGCGGCTTTGGCGTCTGCCCGCATGGGCTGTCGTACTTTGTTGTTAACTCACAACATTGAGACCTTGGGGCAAATGAGCTGCAACCCGTCCATTGGCGGTATCGGCAAAGGCCATTTGGTCAAAGAAGTCGACGCCTTGGGCGGCGCCATGGCCTTGGCTACCGACGAAGGTGGCATTCAATTCCGTATCCTCAACAGCAGCAAGGGTCCGGCCGTCCGTGCCACCCGGGCACAAGCGGACCGGATTTTGTACAAAGCCGCGATCCGTCGCGTCTTGGAAAACCAGCCGAACCTGTGGCTGTTCCAACAGGCGGTGGACGACCTGATGGTGGAAGGTGACCGTGTGGTGGGCGCTATCACACAAGTGGGCATTCGCTTCCGTAGCCGCGCCGTGGTGCTCACGGCCGGTACGTTCTTGGACGGCAAAATTCATGTGGGCTTGAACAATTACGCCGCCGGGCGGGCGGGTGATCCACCGGCCGTGAGTTTGTCGGCGCGTCTCAAAGAGTTGAAGTTGCCCCAAGGCCGCTTGAAAACCGGCACACCACCGCGCATCGACGGGCGCAGCATCGACTACTCCAAATGCACCGAGCAGCCCGGCGACGGTATGCCCGGTTCGGATACTGCCGACCAGGCTGTGCCGGTGTTCAGCGTCATGGGCCGCGCCGACATGCACCCGCGCCAAGTGCCTTGCTGGATCACCCACACCAATGAGCGCACCCACGACATCATCCGCTCTGGTTTTGATCGTAGCCCCATGTTCACCGGCAAGATCGAAGGGGTGGGGCCACGCTACTGCCCGAGCGTGGAAGACAAGATCAACCGCTTTGCCGACAAAGACAGCCACCAAATTTTCTTGGAACCCGAGGGGCTGACCACCCACGAGATTTACCCCAACGGCATCTCCACCAGTTTGCCGTTCGACATCCAGTACGCTTTGGTGCGCAGCATGGCTGGCATGGAAAACGCCCATATCTTGCGCCCGGGTTACGCCATTGAGTACGACTACTTCGACCCGCGCTCGCTGAAGAACAGTTTCGAGACGCGCCAGATCCAAGGCCTGTTCTTTGCCGGCCAGATCAACGGCACCACCGGCTACGAAGAGGCGGCGGCTCAAGGTTTGTTCGCGGGTGTGAATGCCGCTTTGCAGTGTCGGGGTGAGGCCCCTTGGCTGCCCAGCCGTGACCAAGCCTACTTGGGCGTCTTGGTCGACGACTTGGTGACGCAAGGTGTGACCGAGCCTTATCGCATGTTCACCAGCCGGGCCGAGTACCGTTTGCAGTTGCGCGAGGACAACGCCGACGCCCGCCTCACCGAAGCAGGGCGTCGCATGGGCCTGGTGGGCGATGCCCAATGGGATGCTTTCTGCCGCAAGCGCGACGCTGTTTCACGTGAAACAGAGCGACTCAAGTCCGTTTGGGTGAACCCGCGCAACCTGCCCGAGTCGGAGTCGGTTCGCGTCTTGGGCAAGGCGATCGAGCGCGAGTACAACCTGTTCGACCTGCTGCGTCGCCCCGGCGTGTCGTACGCCGACCTCATGTCTTTGGATGGCGGCAAGCACGCCCTTGACCAAGGTGTTTCACGTGAAACCTGGGGTGAGCAAGCCGAGGCGATCCTAGAGCAAGTGGAGATTGCGGCGAAGTATTCCGGCTATATCGAGCGGCAAAAAGACGAGGTCGAGCGGGCGTCCAACCACGAAAACATGAAGTTGCCCCCGGACTTGGATTACATGGCGGTGGGTGCTTTGTCATTCGAAGCGCGCCAAAAGTTGGCCAAGCACCGACCCGAAACTTTGGGCCAAGCTTCTCGCATCAGTGGTATCACGCCCGCCAGCATCTCACTTTTGCTCATCCATTTGAAGAAGGGCGGCTTCAAGGGGTTTGCCAAAACCCCGGTGCCGGAGGCCCAGTCGTGAGCGGCGACCATGAGCGCTCGGTCCTCGAAGCGGGGCTCAAGTCCCTGAAGTTGGATTTGTTACCTTCTCAAGTAGAGGCTTTGTTGGCCTACATGGCCCTCATCCAGAAGTGGAACAAGGTTTACAACCTGACGGCCTTGCGCTCGTCGGGCGAGATGCTGACCCACCATTTGCTCGACAGCTTGTCGGTGGTGTTGCCCTTGCGAACCCAGATCGAGGCCATGGGCCTGGGGCAGGGCAAGCTCTTGGACGTGGGCTCGGGCGGCGGTTTGCCGGGCGTGGTCTTGGCCATTGTCATGCCCCACTGGCACATCACTTGTGTGGACACGGTGGCCAAGAAGGCGGCCTTTGTTCAGCAGGTTTCGGCCAGCTTGGCCTTGCCCAACTTGCGCGGTTTGCACGCTCGGGTGGAATCGCTCAAGGCGCAGGCGGGGGAGGGCTTTGACGTCGTGGCTTCGCGGGCCTTCGCCTCGCTCCCCGATTTTGTGAACTGGTCGGCCGAGGCCCTGCTGCCCCATGGGGTTTGGATGGCCATGAAGGGCAAGTTGCCCACGGAAGAAATGGCCGCCTTGCCGGCTTTGGCCAAGGTGTTTCACGTGGAACCTTTGTATGTACCGGGTTTGGATGCGGAGCGTTGCGTGGTGTGGATGCGACCGCCCCAAAAGACCGCCTGAGCAAGTCACGTAAACTCGGGGGCAGAGGATCTACAGCACATGGCCAAAATATTTTGTATCGCCAACCAAAAAGGCGGCGTCGGTAAAACCACCACCACGGTCAATTTGGCCGCCGGTTTGGCCAGCATTGGCCAGCGCGTCTTGATGGTGGACCTGGACCCTCAGGGCAACGCGACCATGGGTTCGGGCATCGACAAGCGTGAGATGAAGCTCTCGGTTTACGATGTGTTGCTGGAGTCCGCGACCATCACCGAAGCGGCGGTTTGGTCAGAATCTTGCCGTTACCACGTGCTGGGCGCCAACCGCGAACTCGCGGGCGCCGAGGTGGAGTTGGTGGACTTGGATCGCCGCGAGAAACGGCTCAAGCAAGCTTTGTCGAGCGTGATGGACCAGTACGACTTTATCTTGATCGACTGTCCGCCCAGTCTGTCGATGCTGACGCTCAATGGCTTGTGCTCGGCACACGGCGTTATCGTGCCCATGCAGTGCGAGTACTTCGCGCTCGAGGGTCTGACCGATTTGGTCAACACCATCAAACAGGTGCACGCCAACCTCAACCCCGATTTGCAAATTATTGGTTTGTTGCGTGTCATGTTTGACCCGCGCATCACCTTGCAACTGCAGGTGAGCGAACAACTCAAGGCCCACTTTGGCGACAAAGTGTTCGATGCGGTCATCCCGCGCAACGTCCGTTTGGCCGAAGCACCGAGCTACGGTTTGCCTGGCGTGGTGTTCGACCCCGCAGCCAAGGGCAGCCAAGCCTTCGTGGCTTTTGCCAACGAAATGGTGCAACGCATCCAAAAGATGTGAGCATGTCGGCGAGTCATGTGTTGATTTTGCCGGGTTGGCAAAACAGCGGCCCTTTGCATTGGCAAAGCCGTTGGGAGGCTTTGCATGGCTACACCCGTGTGGAACAGCACGACTGGCTCGCGCCCAAGCGCGGTGACTGGATCGCCCGGCTCGAAGAGGTGGTCCTGTCGTGCTCGGGGCCCGTGGGGTTGGTGGCGCACAGTTTGGGGTGCTTGCAGGTGGCGGCTTGGGCGGCACACTCAAAGCATACCGAGCGAGTCAAAGCCGCTTTTTTAGTGGCTCCAGGCGATAGTGAGCGCTCACAAGAGATTGAACACCTGCGGAGCTGGCGCCCGATCGTCCGCTCGCGTTTGCCTTTTCGCAGCGTCTTGGTCAGCAGCCAAAACGACCCGTTTTGTAGCGCCGAGCGTGCCGCGCAACTGGCCGCCGATTGGGGCAGTGAGCATTGGGTATTGGGCCCTTATGGCCACATCAACGCCGACAGCGGCCTGGGCGATTGGCCCGAAGGCCACCGCCGATTCACCGATTTTTTGAAAGCATGAACATGGTCACCAAAAAACCCAAGGGCCTTGGCCGCGGACTTGAAGCCCTTTTGGGCCCCAATGTGGCACAAGCCAGTTCGCCCGACGCACAAGACAAACCAGCGACCCCGTCCCAATTGCCTTTGGGCGAGATGGTCGCGGGCATGTACCAGCCGCGCACGCGCATGGACGAAGGCGCTTTGTACGAGTTGGCCGAGTCCATCAAGGCGCAGGGCATCATGCAGCCGATTTTGGTGCGCCGCCTCACCGATGGCCCCAACGCCGGCAAATACGAAATCATCGCCGGTGAGCGACGTTTCCGCGCCAGCCACCTGGCCGGCCTGACGCACGTGCCGGTGCTCGTGCGCGACGTTCCCAACGAAGCCGCCGCCGCGATGGCCTTGATCGAGAACATCCAACGCGAAGACCTCAACCCGCTGGAAGAGGCGCAAGGCTTGCAACGCCTGATCAAAGAGTTTGGTTTGACGCATGAGCAAGCCGCTCAAGCCGTGGGCCGTTCGCGCAGCGCCGCGAGCAACCTCTTGCGTTTGTTGATGTTGGCCGAGCCGGTGCAGTCCATGCTCATGGCGGGCGACATCGACATGGGCCACGCGCGTGCCTTGTTGTCTTTGGATAAAGCCGCACAAATCACCGCAGCCCAGCAGGTGGTGGCGAAAAAAATGTCGGTGCGCGAAGCCGAAAGCTTGGTGAAAAAGCTCGGTGCCGAGTTCAGTTTGGCGCCACAAAAGCTGACCAAAGAAAAGTCGCGCGACATCCGACGCGTGGAAGAAGAACTGTCGGATCTGTTGACCGCCGAGGTGGAGGTGCGCGTGAAAAAACGCGTTAAACGCCACGGTCGCGTGGAAGAAATGGGCGAGTTGTCGATCCAGTTCGGCTCGCTCGAAGAACTCAACGGCTTGATCGACCGTTTGCGCGGCAAGGCCTGAAGCCCGCCAGCGCTCAGGCGCTGAAAATCTTGCCCGGGTTCATGATGTGGTGCGGGTCCAGTGCTTGCTTGATGGCCCGCATCATGTCCACCGCGCCGTCGCCCGCTTCTTGGCGCAAAAAGCCCATTTTGTGCAGACCCACGCCGTGCTCACCGGTGCAGGTGCCGCCCAAGGCCAGGGCGCGTTCGACCAGTTGGTGGTTCAGCGTTTCGGCGGTTTGGCGCTCAGCCGCGCTGTTGGGGTCGATCAGGTAGCCCATGTGGAAGTTGCCGTCGCCCACGTGGCCGACCAAGAAATACGGCAAGCCCGAGGCATTGGCTTCGTCGACCGAGGCCAAGATGGCGTTGGCCAATTGGCTGATCGGCACACAAGCGTCGGTGGTGATGGCGCGGCAACCGGGGCGGCTTTGGATGCCCGCGAAATAGGCGTTGTGCCGCGCGGTCCACAAGCGCGTGCGCGCCTCGGGGGTGGTCGCCCATTCAAAGGCCTGGCCGCCGTTGTCGGCCGCGATGGCTTGCACGGTTTGCGCTTGTTCTTCGACGCTGGCCGGCGATCCGTGGAACTCCATGAGCAGCATGGCCTCTTCGCGCAGTCCAAGTTTGGCTTGTGCGTTGACCATGCGCACCGTGTTGTCGTCAAGCAGTTCGCAGCGCGCGATCGGCACCCCCATTTGGATGATTTCGATGGTGGTGCGCACGGCCGCTTCGATGCTGGGGAACGAGCAGGTCGCCGCCGAGATGGCTTCGGGCAAGGGGTAGAGCTTGAGGGTGATTTCGGTGATCACGCCCAGCGTGCCCTCGCTGCCCACCATCAAGCGCGTGAGGTCGTAACCCGCGCTGGATTTTTTGGCGCGGGTGCCGGTGCGGATCACCTCGCCGCTGGCCGTGACCACTTCCAGTGCCAAGACGTTTTCGCGCATGGTGCCGTAGCGCACGGCGTTGGTACCGCTGGCGCGGGTGGCCGTCATGCCGCCGATGGACGCGTCGGCGCCGGGGTCGATGGGGAAGAACAGGCCTTGGTCTTTGACGGCCTCGTTCACCGCTTTGCGCGTCACACCGGGTTGTACGGTGACGGTCAGGTCTTCGGCGTTGACCGAGACGATGCGGTTCATGCGGCTGACGTCCAAGCTGATGCCGCCCTGGATGGCCAGCAAATGGCCTTCAAGCGAGGAGCCCACGCCAAAGGGAATGACGGGTGTGCGGTGCTCCGCCGCCAAGCGCACGGCGTCTTGCACGTCTTGGGTGGATTCGGCAAACACCACGGCCGAGGGCGGGGGCACGTGGGTAAAAGCAGACTCGTCGCGACCATGCTGTTCGCGCACCACCAAGGCGGTGGAGCATTGCGCACCGAAGCGATCGCGCAAGGCCGACAACAGGGCTTCGGGCACGGCACGCAACTCAACCTGTGGCTCGAGCAGGGCATTGGCGATGGGGGCATTCATGGTGGGCTCCTGTGGTCGGATAATGGGTCATTATCAGCAAAGACACGCAGGAGCACCAGATGGGCAACCGACTCACACAAATCGCCACCCGCACCGGCGACGCCGGTACCACCGGCTTGGGCGACAACACCCGGGTGTCCAAAAACAGCCTGCGCGTGCACGCCATGGGCGAGGTGGACGAACTCAACGCCCACATCGGTGTCTTGCTCTGCGAAGACATGCCCACAGATGTTCGCGATGTGTTGGTGGAGGTGCAGCACCAGCTCTTCAATTTGGGCGGCGAGTTGTCCATCCCCGGTTTTGAGCTGCTCAAGCCCGAGGCGGTCTTGGCCTTGGACGAGGCGCTCGAACACCACAACAGCCAGTTGCCCAAGCTCGAAGAATTCATCTTGCCCGCCGGCACGCGTGGCGCCAGCTTGGCCCATGTGTGCCGCACCGTGGCGCGCCGCGCCGAGCGCGCCGTGGTGGCGCTGGGCAACGAAGAGGCGATCAAAGAAACGCCGCGCCAATACCTCAACCGTTTGTCCGATTTGATGTTCGTGCTCTCGCGCGTGCTCAACCGTTTGAACGGTGGTCAAGACGTGTATTGGAAAAGCGAACGGATGAAAAAAAGCCCCGAGGCCTGAGCGTCGGGGCTGTGCCTGAGGCCCAAGGCCTTTAGGCTTTGCGGTTGAGCACCGCGTGCAAGAGGATGGCGCCGAAGGTCGCGGTCCCGATGCCGCCCAAGGCGAACTCGCCGAAGTGCAAGGTGAACTCGCCGGTGCCCAAGACCAAGGTGATGGCGGCCACCAACAGGTTTTTGTTGTTGGAGAAATCCACCCGGTTGTCGACCCAGATCTTGGCGCCGGCAATCGCGATCAGGCCAAACACCACGATCGACACACCGCCCATGACGGGCAGCGGGATGGTTTGGATCAGTGCGCCGAATTTGGGACTGAAGCCCAAGACAATCGCCATCAAACCGGCCACCACAAAGATCGCGGTCGAGTAGATTTTGGTGGCGGCCATCACGCCGATGTTTTCGGCGTAGGTGGTCACGCCCGTGCCGCCGGCACTGCCCGCGACCATGGTGGCCACACCGTCGCCCATGAAGGCGCGGCCCATGTAGCGGTCCAGGTCTTTGCCGGTCATGGCGGTCACGGCCTTGATGTGGCCGAGGTTTTCGGCCACCAAGATGACGGCCACCGGGGCGATCAAGAGCATGGCGTTGGCTTCAAACACGGGCGCGCTGAAGTTCGGCAGACCAAACCACGCGGCGTTGGCGATGCCGCTGAAGTCGATCGGCTTGCCCAAGCCCAGGCCGTTGGTCAGTACCGCGTAGACCACGCTGGCGACCACCAGACCCACCAAGATCAACAAGCGTTGCAACATCCCTTTGGTGAACACGGCGACCAAGGCCACGCTCACGAAGGTGATGGCTTGCATCCATGCATCGAAGTGGGTCGGTGCCATGTTTTTGATCGGGATGTGGGCCAAGTTCAGGCCGATCACCGCGACCACCGAGCCGGTGACGACCGGCGGCATGAATCGCTCGATCCAACCGGTGCCGATGGCTTGCACGACCATGCCGATGATGGTGTAGACCACGCCGCAGGCGATGATGCCGCCCAAGGCCACGCCGATGTTGGCGTTCGGGCCGGGACCGGCGTAGCCGCTGGCTGCAATCACCACCCCGATGAAGGCAAAGCTTGAACCCAAATAGCTGGGCACTTTGCCCTGTGTCATGACAAAGAAAATCAACGTGCCCACACCGCTCATGAGCACCGCCACGTTGGGGTCAAAGCCCATCAGCAGCGGGGCGAGCACGGTGGCGCCGAACATGGCGATCAGGTGTTGCACACCCATGACGCCAGTTTGCCCCCATGGCAGTCGTTCGTCGGGTCCCACGACGCCGCCGTGGTTCAGCGCATCGGCGGATTTTTCGGTCCAGTTGAACATACCCATTCAATAGCTCCTGTGGTTGAGGTGGTGGTGATTGTGCGCCAAGGCGCTTCAGGCTTTTCGGCTGACCAACACAATGCCCGCGGCCACGCCCAGCAAGGCCACGACCAGACGCCAGGTCAGGGGCTCGCCCAGCAAGACCACGCCCAGCACCAAGGCAAAGAGCGGGGTGAGGAAGGTGAAGGTGGACATCAGCGTGGCCGGGTAATGGCGCAGCAGCCACATCCAGGTCAGGTAACTGGCGAATGCGCCGATGATGGTTTGCACACCGATCGAGCCCCACGCTTGGGTGGAGTAGGTCAGCGACCAGGTCTCGCCCAAGGCCAGCGAAATCAAGGGCGCGACCACAGCGGTGACGCCCAGTTGGTAGAACAGGGTTTTTTCTGCGCTGGCACTCGATAAGCGCGTGGCGCGGATGGCCAGCGTGGTCAAACCCCACAAGGCCCCGGCGGCCAAGGCCATGGCGTCGCCCAACCACTGGCGCGGCAATTCGGTGCTGTCCCTGAAGCTTTCGCTGAAAGCCACCGCCACGGCCAAAAACGCGATCCACAAACCCAACCACTGCACCGAGCGCAAGCGTTCGCCGGGCACCACGCGGGGCAAGAGCAGTGCCACCACAAAGGGGCTGGTGTAGAGGAACACGGTAAGCCGCGAAGCACTGGTGTGTTGCAGGCCCAAATAGATGAAGGCGAACTCGCCCGCGAACAACAGGCCCGCGATCAGGCCACCGCGCAAAGTGCTGTCGCGGCTGAAGAGAGGCACGCCTCTGGCTCGGCACCACAACCACAACAAGGTGGCTGCGCCCCACACGCGCAGACTCGCCTGCCACAAGGGGGGCACTTCGGCCACGGTGATCTTGATGAGGATTTGTTGGAAACCCCAAACAGCGCAGCACACGACCAGAAGGGTCATGGCCAAGGCGTCGAGGTGGTCTTTGCGTTGCGGTGTCAGGGGCATGGGGGGCGTTCGCCATGGGGCTCAGTGCCCCACACTTTACGCGAAGGCAAACGCCATGTCGGGGGTCTGACCATCGATCAAACTGGCCAAGGCCTTGCCCGACCCAGCACCATGGGTCCAACCCAAGGTGCCGTGCCCAGCGTTGACCCAGAGCTTGCCCACGCCGGTGCGCCCGATCAAGGGAATGTTGGTGGGCGTGGCGGGGCGCAGGCCGCACCAGAAGTGCGGGTCGCCGCCTTGTTCGGCAGAGCGGGTGTCGGCCACGCCGGGGAAGACCTCTTCGATGCGGTTGAGCAGCATCTCGCAGCGCCGGCGCGCCAGCGGGGTGTCCAAGCTGAGGTCAAAGCCGCCCAGCTCGATGGTGCCGGCCACGCGCAGCTGGTTGCCCAAGCGCGAGATGGCGATTTTGCGGGCGTCGTCGATCATGCTGACCATGGGCGCGCGCGCTGGGTCGCGCAAGGCCAAGGTCGCGCTGTAACCCTTGCCGGGGTAGATGGGCACTCTCACGCCCACCGTGCGCAGCAGCGCGGTGGTGTACGAGCCGCAGGCCACCACGTAAGCGTCGGCTTGCAGGGCTTGGGCTTCGCCGCTGCGGCGGCTGCGCACGCGAACCTGTCGAATGCCTTGGTCGTCGCGTTCCAGCTGTTCGATGTCGTGGCCAAAGAGCATCTGTGCACCGGCTTGCGCGCACCGCTCGGCCAAGGCTTGGGTGAACAGCAGTGCGTCACCCGACTCGTCGGTCTCGGTGTAGGTACCGCCCACGATGCGGTCGGCAAAGGCTTGCAAGGCGGGCTCGATGCGCAACAACTCGTCGCGCCCGATCACGCGGCGCTGCACGCCGTGGCGGCGCATGACCGCGGCCGCGCCCGAGGCGCCTTCAAAGGAGTCGCTGTCGGTGTAGTAGTGGGCGATGCCGCGTTGTACGCGGTGGTATTCGATGCCGGTTTGTTCGACCACGTCTTTCAACGCCTGGTGGCTGTAGGCGCCCAAGGCCACGAGTTGCGCCACGTTGCGCTCAAAGGCGCGGTCGTGGCACTGGCCCAAAAACGCCAGCGCCCAGCGCCACTGGTCGGGGTCGAGCTGTGGACGGAACAAGAGCGGCGAGGTGGCGCTGAACATCCACTTCAAAGCTTTGAGTGGGGCTTCGCGGTTGGCCCAAGGCTCGCAGTAGCTGACCGAAATTTGCGCCGCGTTGGCAAAGCTGGTTTCCATGGCGGCGGCGTCTTGGCGGTCGACCAAGGTGACTTGGTGGCCGCGCTGCAGCAGGTGCCAAGCGGTGCTCACGCCGATGATGCCGGCGCCCAAAACCACGGTGTGCATAGGTGATCCCCTTGAAGATGTTGGCTTGCAGTATCTGCATCCGCCCAGATTTTGTGAAGTGAAATCACATTAAAATCAATTCAATAAGTCCAGCTAATGAAAGAGATCGGTATGAGCACGTTTGATCCCGATGCCTTGGAGTGTTTGGCCGCCATATTGGAAGAGGGCGGGTTTGAGCGCGCCGCACAACGTTTGTCGATCACCCAATCCGCCGTCTCCCAGCGCTTGCGCGCGCTGGAAGCGCAGGTCGGCACGGTCTTGGTCGTGCGCAGCCGCCCCATCAAACCGACCGCCGCGGGTCAGCTGCTGCTCAAGCACGCCAAGATGATGCGGCTCTTGCGCGCCGACCTCGACAAAGACCTCAAAGAACTCGCCCCGAGCAGCAATGGGCAGGGTCGCCACGAAGAGCGCGTTTCGGTCGCCATCAACGCCGACAGTTTGGCCACCTGGGCCTTGCCTGCACTCAGCCCTTTGGTCAGCCAAGGCCTGCCGTTGGAGATCATCACCGATGACCAAGAATTCACGCACGAGTGGTTGCGCGAAGGTCAAGTGATGGGTTGTGTCACCTCGCTCAGCCACGCGCTGCGCGGTTGTCGCATGCAAGCACTCGGCGCCATGCGCTATGTGGTCGTGACCGAACCCACCTACGCGGCTCGGCACTTACCGGAGGGTCTCACCCGCCACAACTTCCACCAAGTGCCATTTGTCGCCTTTAACCGCAAAGACCTGTTGCAGCAAGGCTTCGTGGAGCAAGCGTTTGGCCTCAAGCGCTTGTCGCTCAAGCAGCGCTTTGTCCCTTCGGTGGAGGGCCAGCTGCGCGCGGTGCGCGAGGGCTGGGGCGTGAGCGTGGTGCCAGAGCTGCGCGTGCGCGCACTCATCGAGGCCGGCGAGTTGGTCAACCCCTTGCCCGCGTTTGGTTTGGACGTGGCCTTGTATTGGCATTGCTGGAACCTCGGCTCCGAAGTTCTGGATGAACTCAGCCGCGCCCTGCAAATCGCGGCCAAGGGCCAGCTCAGGCCGGTGTGACGCGCCAGCTGCGCTGACCAGCAAATGCGGCTTGCTCGTTTTTGTGGGCGTAGCCCAGTGGGTTGGCGATCAAGTGGCAGCGGCCCAGCTGCTGGTCTTGTGGGCAATGCAAGTGACCGTGCATCCACACATCGGCCAAGGGCAAGCAGTCGTCCATGGCGTTGCAAAACCCCGCCGTGCCTGGCGTCCGGCCGTAGCGCGGGTCGGCGCTGTGCAGCGTGGGCGCGAAGTGCGTGATGACCACGGTGGTGCCGTCGAAGGGCGTGTGCAGGGCGCGGCGCAACCAGTCTTGGCAGTCCAGCGCCACATCGCGCATGGCCTGTGCATCAAAGGGCGCATCGGCTCGGGTGGTACCCATTTTGGACAGGTAAAAATTGGCGGCACGAAACGCTTTCTCGCGCGGACCCACGGCATCAAAGTCACTCCACAAGGTGGTGCCGATCAGGCGCACCGGGCCCAGCGTCAAGACCTCGCGTTCCAACCACTGGATGCCCAAACGCTCACAAGTGGTGCGAAGTTCGGCGTGTGTGTGGTCCCAGTCCAGTCCGTCGTATTCGTGGTTGCCCGGCACGAACACCACTGGCACGGGCCAAGCCGCGAATTCGGGCAGCGGTGAAAACCGGCGCAAGCCCCAATCGGGTTCGTCCATGCAAGCGCCGTTGGATAAGGTTTGGTAAGAGCCGATGTCGCCAGCCAAGACCAGCAGGTCGGCCTCAGGGTCGGGCGTGGCCACAAAGCTCGGATTGGCTTCGAGGTGCAGATCGCTGAGCAGTTGGATGCGCATTCAGTTCTCGTTCAGGCTCAGCGCCGCGGCACGCGCCACGGCGGCGCGCAACCATTGGTGTGCGGGTTGCGTGTCCAATGCTTGGCACCACAAAGCGTCCACCAGTACCGGTGGCACGGGCAGGGGTAATTCGCTGGTCCACAGCGAGCCGGCCATGCCGCTGGCCGCCACAAAGTGCACGGGCAAGGTCGTCACCATGTTGGTGTGGGCAACGACCCGGGCGGCGCTGGCGAATTGGTTGAGGGTCAAGATCACGCGGCGCTCCAGCCCCAAATTCGCCAGCGCTTGGTCCACGTAGCCTTGGGCCCGGCCCGAGAAGTTCACCAGCAGGTGTTGTGCCGCGCAATATTCCTCCAAGTCAATCGGGCGACCAGCCAAGGGGTGGTCGCGACGCATGGCCACCACGTAACGGCTTTCGTACAGGCGCTGGTGTGAAAACCGGGTGGTCGGCTCTTGCAAGTGGTTGGCGCTGATTTCGGCCATCACACCAGGGAAATGCCCGATCGCCATTTCCACGTCACCGCTGAGCAATGCCGCTCTGGGGTCGCGATCAATCAAGGGCTTCACCCGAATATGGATCCGAGGGGCTTGCGTGTCGAGTTCCCGCATCAGCGCGGGCATGAGCATATTGGCGGTGATGTCGGCCATGGTGAGCACAAAAGTACGCTCACTGGTGGCGGGGTCGAATGTGCTCGGGGTCAGCGTGTCCTTCAATTGCTGCAGTGCATCACGCACGGTGGGCCATATCGTTTGAGCGTAAGGGGTGGGTTCAACGCCAAACCCGTTGCGACGGAACAACTCGTCACCCAAGGTGTCTCTCAAACGTCTTAAGGCGTTGCTGACGGCGGGCTGTGTCATCGACAGTCTCAAACCCGCTCGCGTGAGACTTCGCTCAACCATGACCTCGTCGAAGACCCGAAGTAAGTTGAGATCCAAGCTGCCAAAGTTGCGAATTATCATAATTGTCGTGAATATATAACATTGCCAAAATAAATTTGGCAAGACCTAGTGTTTACCCTAACATTCACCCATTCAAAAGAAACAAACGTATTCAAGGGAAGCACCATGACACCGTCCATCATCTATTCTGCACCCGCGCCCGACATGGCCGACTTCAAAACCCCCGCGACCAAAAAGCCCATGGAGAGCGAACGTGCCCGTGGCTTGGCGGGGATGCTGTTGGCCGCCGCCGTCGCGGCTTTGGTGGTGGTGGCCGATCGCTTGGTGGCCACGTGGGCCGATGGTCACCTCTTCTTGGGTTGGGTGGCCATGTGGGCCGTGGTGTTTGCCAGCATGGCTTTGTTTTCGGGTGCGGCCCGCCGCGTGTCGCAGCGTTTGGTGCTTGTTTTGGACACTTGGGCACGTCGCCGCGCCGAGGCCCGTGCCGAAGCCCGCTTCATGGTCTTGGCTCAGCGCGATCCCCGCATGATGGCCGAATTCCGCCGCGCCAAGGCACAGATGCAAACCCCAGACCACAAGGCTTGAACCTCACAGCGCCCGCCGTCGGCGCACCAAGAAAAAGCCCGCTCAACAGCGGGCTTTTCTCATGGCATTGACCCGACCCTCAAGCGGCCAATCGCTGCTCGATGGCGGCTTTGGTTTGCACCAAAGCGGTGGGCAGGTGGTGGGCCAATTGTTTGAACAGCTCTTCGTGCAAGGCCAGTTCTTCTTTCCATGCGGCTTTGTCAATGGACGTGACGGTTTGGTATTGCTCGGCTGAGAAGTCCAAGCCCGTCCAATGCAAGTCCTCAAAGCGGGGCGTCACTCCGATGGCGTGTTCTTGACCTTGGGCTTGGCCTTCCAAGCGACCAATCATCCACTGCAACACACGCATGTTTTCACCAAAGCCGGGCCACACGAACTTGCCGTTGGCGTCTTTGCGGAACCAGTTCACGCAGAAGATGCCTGGCAGCTTGGCCCCGCTGGCTTGCAGCTTGGCGCCCAAGTCCAGCCAGTGCTGGAAGTAGTCGCTCATGTTGTAGCCGGCAAACGGCAGCATGGCGAAGGGGTCGCGGCGCACCACGCCTTGGGCGCCAAAGGCGGCAGCGGTGGTCTCGGAGCCCATGGTCGCGGCCATGTAAACGCCTTCGGTCCAGTTGCGCGCTTCGGTCACCAGTGGCACGGTGGTGGAGCGGCGGCCACCAAAGATGAAGGCGTCGATCGGCACGCCGGCCGGGTCGTCCCAAGCGCTGTCCAGCGCAGGGTTGTTGGTCGCGGCCACGGTGAAGCGGGCGTTGGGGTGAGCGGCTTTGGCGCCGGTTTCTTTGGCGATCTGGGGCGTCCAGTCTATGCCTTGCCAGTCGATGGCGTGCGCAGGGGCATCGCCCATGCCTTCCCACCAGACATCACCGTCGTCGGTCAGCGCCACGTTGGTGAAGATCACGTCGCGGTGCAAGCTGTCCATGCAGTTGGGGTTGGTCAGCGAATTGGTGCCGGGGGCCACGCCGAAGTAGCCGGCCTCAGGGTTGATCGCGTACAAGCGGCCATCGGCGCGGGGTTTGATCCAGGCGATGTCGTCGCCGATGGTGGTGACCTTCCAGCCTTCAAAGCCCTTGGGTGGGATCAGCATGGCAAAGTTGGTTTTGCCACAGGCGCTGGGGAAAGCCGCGGCCACGTGGTACTTCTTGCCTTGGGGGTTGGTCACGCCCAAGATGAGCATGTGCTCGGCCAACCAGCCCTGTTGACGGCCCATGGTCGAGGCGATGCGCAAAGCAAAGCACTTCTTGCCCAACAAAGCGTTGCCGCCGTAGCCCGAGCCGTAGCTCCAGATCTCACGCGTTTCGGGGTAGTGAACGATGTACTTGGTGGTGGGGTTGCAAGGCCAGCTGGTCTTGTCTTTTTCGCCCGCAGCCAAAGGTGCGCCCACGGTGTGCACGCAAGGCACGAACTCGCCGTCGGTGCCCAAGACGTCGAACACGGCGCGGCCCATGCGGGTCATGAGTTTCATGTTCACGGCCACGTAGGCGCTGTCGGAGAGCTCGATGCCGATGTGGGCAATCGGGCTGCCCAAGGGGCCCATGCTGAAAGGTACGACGTACATGGTGCGACCAGCCATGCAACCGTCGAACAGCGGCTGCAGCGTGGCGCGCATCTCGGCGGGGGCTTTCCAGTTGTTGGTCGGGCCAGCATCCTCGGCTTTTTCCGAGCAGATGAAGGTGCGGTCTTCCACGCGGGCCACGTCCGACGGGTCGGAGCACGCCAAGAAGCTGTTGGGGCGCTTGGCGGGGTTCAGGCGCTTGAAGGTGCCGGCTTGCTCCAGCTGCTGGCACAGGCGCTGGTATTCGGCGTCGCTGCCGTCGCACCAAACCACTTGGGCGGGTTTGCACAAAGCGACCATGTCGGCCACCCAAGCGATGAGCTTGGGGTGTTTCACATAGTCGGGGGTGTTCAAGGACAAACCGTGCAGGGAAGGTGCGTTCATGGTGAGCTCCAGAGTTTTAAAACCGGTGGGGTCGCGAAGACCCTATGAGAGACGATTTTAGAAATATGCCACGTCAGTTACACCAAAGTTACATGCAAAACCTGCATAACCTAATGCAGGAGAGCAAAAAAAACCGAACCCAAGGCTCGGTTTTTGTGGATGGGCAAAAGCCCTGTGGACTCAGGCCATGAACACGGCGATGAAGGCCAACAAGAAAATCAGCACCGCACCGGCCACGGGCAGCAGCACGGGCATGTGGGGAACGATGGCTTCGACCACATCGGCGGGGGCTTGGTCGTGGTTGTCGTGGTGGGACATGGGCTAACTCCGAAAAGAGATGGAAAAGCGTATTTTAGTGCCAGCGAGCGGCCTGGTGCACGCGCCGTTCAGGCCACGAAGGGTGCGACCACCCGCAAGACTTCCGCGCCATACGCTTCGCGCTTCTTTTGGCCGATGCCGGCCACGCCTTCCAAGTCGTCCATCTGACTCGGGCGGCGCTGCGCCAAAGCGCGCAGGGTGCTGTCGTGAAAAATCACGAAGGCCGGCAGGTTGTGCGAACGCGCCACCTCGGCGCGCCAAGCCTTGAGCGCCTCCAAGCAATCGCGTTCGATCAAGCTCAGCGGCTGACCCGACTCGTCGCGTTCGGCGCGGGCCGCTCGGCTGTTGCTGCGGGCTGCGCGGGGCTTCTCGCTCGGGGTTTTGAGCCAGATCGGGGTTTCACCGCGCAAGATGCTGCGCGAGCCCTCGGTCAGGTGCAGGGTGTTGAAGCCGCTGCCGTCCACGCTCAGGGCCTCGCGGGCGATCAGCTGGCGGATCAAGGCGCGCCATTGGGTTTCGTTCAGGTCGGCACCGATGCCGAAGGTCGACAGGCTTTGGTGGCCGTACTGTGTGACCTTGTCGGTGGCTTTGCCGCGCAAGATGTCCATGATGTGACCCGCGCCAAAGGCGCTGCCGCTGGACTGTTGCACGCGGTAGATGCACGAGAGCAGTTTGCGCGCGGACTCGGTGGCGTCGTGTTGGGCCGGTGGGTTCAGGCAGTTGTCGCAGTTGCCGCAGGGTTGGCTGTGTTCGCCAAAGTAGGACAACAAGCGCACGCGTCGGCAGTCGCTGGCCTCGGCCAAGCTGAGCAAGGCGTCGAGCTTGCCGCGCAGGACCTGCTTGAAGGCATCGGCCGCCGGGCTCTCGTCGATCATGCGGCGTTGGTTGACCACGTCTTGCAAACCGTAGGCCATCCAAGCGTTGGCGGGCTCGCCATCGCGCCCGGCGCGGCCGGTTTCTTGGTAATAGCCCTCGATGTTTTTGGGCATGTCCAAGTGCGCGACAAAGCGCACATCGGGTTTGTCGATGCCCATGCCAAAGGCGATGGTGGCCACCATGATCCAACCTTCTTCGCGCAAAAAGCGGTCTTGGTTGCGCTGGCGCTCGGCGGTGTCCATGCCCGCGTGGTAGGCCATGGCTTGAAAGCCCGCGTCGTTGAGCATGCCCGCCACCTCTTCCACCCGACGGCGCGATTGGCAATACACGATGCCGGCGTCGTGGCCGTTGGCGCTGCTGTGTTCGTCGCGGATGAAGCGCACCAGCTGTGCGGTGGCGTCTTTTTTTTCTACCAGTTGGTAGCGGATGTTGGGGCGGTCGAAGCTGCTGATGAAGGTGCGCGCGTGCTGCAGTTGCAAGCGCTCGATCATGTCCTCACGCGTGAGCGCATCAGCCGTGGCGGTCAGGGCCACGCGCGGCACACCGGGGAAGCGCTCGGCCAGCACCGCCAAAGCGCGGTACTCAGGGCGGAAGTCGTGGCCCCATTGGCTCACACAATGCGCCTCGTCGATGGCAAACAGTGCGAGCTGGCCGCGTTCCACCAGTGAGTCGATCAAAGCCAAAAACCGCGGCGTGTTCAAGCGCTCGGGCGCCACGTACAAGAGCGTGATGTCGCCGCGCAAGAGCGACTTCTCCACCGCCTGGCTCTCTTCCGACGACAGGCTGGAGTTCAAAAACGCCGCCGCCACACCGGCTTCAAGCAAGGCGCCGACTTGGTCGTGCATGAGCGCGATCAGGGGCGAGACCACGATGGACACGCCTTGCCCAGCGCGTTGGCGCACGATGGCGGGAATTTGGTAACACAGCGACTTGCCGCCGCCGGTGGGCATGAGCACCAAAGCGTCGCCGCCAGCGCTCACGTGGCCGACGATTTCGGCCTGCGGTCCACGGAAGGCGTCGTAGCCAAAGACCTCGCGCAGCACATCCACGCAAGTCTCCAGCACCACCCCTTCGTCCGACACATCGATCATGGGCTCTATTGTCGGGCAAGCCCGGCAGCGCTCGACACCCCTTGCCTACAATGTCGGCATGACCGTTGCTCAGACCCCCACCTACACCCGTGCACAAGCCTTGCCGGGCATCCTTCGCCAGCGCATCGCCATCTTGGACGGCGCCATGGGCACCATGATCCAGCGCTTCAAATTGGGCGAAGCCCAGTACCGTGGCGAGCGCTTCAAAGATGTTGGCCGCGATGTCAAAGGCAACAACGAACTGCTGAGCCTGACCCGTCCCGACGTCATCCGAGACATCCACGAGCGTTATTTGGCCGCGGGTGCCGATTTGATCGAGACCAACACATTTGGCGCGACCACCATCGCCCAAGAAGACTATGGCATGGCCGAGTTGGCCTACGAGATGAACCTGGCCTCGGCGCGCCTGGCCCGCGAAGCCTGCGACAAATTCAGCACGCCCGACCACCCACGTTTCGTGGCCGGCGCTTTGGGCCCCACGCCCAAAACCGCCAGCATCAGCCCCGACGTGAACGATGCGGGTGCGCGCAACGTGGACTTCGAGCAGCTGCGCCACGCCTATGGCGAACAGGTCAAAGCCTTGGTTGAAGGCGGCTCAGACGTGCTCTTGGTGGAAACCATTTTTGACACGCTCAACGCCAAAGCCGCGCTGTTCGCCATCGAAGAGTGTTTTGAAGCCAGCGGCGAGCGTTTGCCCGTGATCATCAGCGGCACTGTCACCGACGCTTCGGGCCGCATCTTGAGCGGCCAAACCGTGACCGCGTTTTGGGCCAGCGTGCGCCACATCCAGCCACTGGCCGTGGGCCTGAACTGCGCCTTGGGTGCCACGCTCATGCGCCCTTACATCCAAGAGCTGGCCAAGGTCGCGGGCGACACCTTCATCAGCTGCTACCCCAACGCCGGCCTGCCCAATCCCATGAGCGACACCGGCTTTGACGAAACCCCCGACGTGACCAGCCGCTTGTTGCACGAGTTCGCGGCCGAAGGCTTGGTCAACATCGTGGGCGGCTGCTGCGGCACCACGCCCGAGCACATCGCGGCCATCGGTCAAGCCGTGCGCAGCGAGCATGCCCGCACTTTGGGTGCGGGGCGTTTTTACCGAGAGCCTACCGAGGCTTGAGCCCCCAGAACCGCTAAAATACCGGCTTCCCCAAGGAGCGTTGCAGCTTCACCGTTTGCGTGAAGTCAGGCTTGGGGCCGACTCTTTTGCAACGACGCTCACCTGATCAGCCCCTCCAGGTGAGTACCCCATGCATCCGACCGTTGTTCCCCCCATGTTGTTGTCTGGCCTAGAGCCTTTGTCGATTGGCGCGGACAGCTTGTTTGTGAACGTGGGCGAGCGCACCAACGTCACCGGCTCCAAAGCCTTTGCCCGCATGATCCTGAACGGCGAGTACGAGCAGGCCTTGGCCGTCGCACGCCAACAGGTCGAAAACGGCGCACAAGTGATCGACGTGAACATGGACGAAGCCATGCTCGACAGCCAAGCGGCCATGGTGCGTTTCTTGAACCTGATGGCCGGTGAGCCCGACATCGCCCGCGTGCCGGTGATGGTGGACTCCTCCAAGTGGTCGGTGATCGAAGCGGGCTTGCGCTGCATCCAAGGCAAGGGCATCGTCAACTCGATCAGCATGAAAGAAGGCTTGGACGAGTTCAAGCGCCAAGCCAAGCTGGTCAAGCGCTACGGCGCTGCGGCCGTGGTGATGGCGTTTGACGAAAAAGGCCAAGCCGACACCTACGCACGCAAGGTCGAGATTTGTGAACGCGCGTATCACGTGTTGGTCGACGAGGTGGGCTTCCCGCCGGAAGACATCATCTTCGACCCGAACATTTTTGCCATCGCCACCGGCATAGAAGAGCACAACAATTATGCGGTGGATTTCATCGAAGCCACGCGCTGGATCAAACAGAACCTGCCCGGCGCCAAGGTCAGCGGCGGTGTGTCCAACGTGTCCTTCAGCTTCCGGGGCAACGACCCGGTGCGCGAAGCCATCCACACCGTGTTCCTGTACCACGCCATCCAGGCGGGCATGGACATGGGCATCGT
>JACCDI011537889.1_pt1 | contig 46260 bp, 49 predicted proteins | sample 7442791 | NCBI WGS metagenome assembly JACCDI01 (sample SAMN15323434, study PRJNA562643) | freshwater metagenome | isolation source: river surface water | place: USA:Blue River Watershed | collected 2017-08-15 | reverse complement strand
CCGAGCAGTACCGCCGCCACGCCAATGGCGTGATCAGCGACATGATCGTGGCCAGCACCGAGATCACCGAGGCCGATTTTGCAAACATTGTGGAAGCTGGCCATCCGCCGGGCTACACGGATTTCCGGGATTTCATTCAGGGTGACTACACCTACCAGAAGGCCTTGTTTCGGGCCATCCTGAAGTCCAGAAACTCGGACAGAGGCTTCATCGATGCGCTGCGCGTTACGGTGGATGTGCCGGATGTCTTTGACCGGGGCACCGTGCAGATCACCGACGCGCTGGCAGGCGCTGTGATTGGGTTTTCTAGAGCTTTCAGGGTCCCGCCTGAAGTGACCATGACCCACAAGGGCGGCACGGTGGTCGCCATTCCACGCCTGTCCAGTGCAGTCACGCGAACAGGGTTCACTGCTGTTTTAGAAAACACCGCTGGCACCCGCGTGACCGGCACCTTCACCTGGATCGCTCAGGGGTACTGATAGCCCCTATGCAGCCGAGTCATTTGTCCATCCATTCAACATGCAAAACTTCACCGACATCCCGTCGTCGCGCACGCTCTCTGATTCTCTGATCGAGATCCTGAACAACGACAAAACAGCGATTTCCTGCAACAGCGGAACCACGTTCCCGACCACTAACCAACAGGTCGGCATGCTGTGCTACCGCACCGACCAGCTCAAGCTTTATCAGTTGATCGGCACCAACCCGGACAACTGGCGCTTCATCATGGATTTGGCCAGTGGGATCGATACCCAGTTCGCGGCTAAGCTCAATGCAGCAGCCTACACCGCTGCCGACGTGCTGGCCAAGCTGCTCACTGTGGATGGCTCCGGCTCAGGGCTGGACGCCGACCTGCTCGATGGTCAGCACGCCAGCGCCTTTGCTTCGGCGTCGCACAACCACAATGCCGCCTATCTGGGCATCAGTGCAAAGGCGACGGATTCCGACCGGCTCGATGGCTACGACTCATCTGCCTTTGTCCGCTCGGTCAATGGCGGAGGCCCGGACGCCAACGGCAACGCCACGGTCAGCATTGACCTTTCTGGCCGGGTAGCGCGCACGGGTGACAGCATGAGTGGGCGCCTGACCCTGCCCAGCCAGACCGTACAGAGCACCTCGCCCACGATTGACTTTTACGACACAGACCAGGGCAGCACCCGCTACTTGCACGTCAACAGCAACCTGATGGGGTTTTTGAAGACCGACGGCAACTGGGACATGTACATGAACAACGGCGGCTCCATGTGGACCGCCAACTACGGCTGGTTGCACGACTATTTTTTCAGAGACGTTGCCAACTGCGGTGGCTGGGGAACGAGTAGTCCCGCCATCAATTGCTATGGGGGTGGAAACATTGTTTCTGGATATCGTCATGAGTTGATAGACAACGGTGGACAGATACAGCTTCGCACCGTCAATTGGCTGACCAACTGCAACTGCAATTGCAATTGCGGAAACATGTGAAAGATGTGCCTGATATGAAGTTGTACAAGACCTATGCCTCGAACATGCCCTTTGGGCTGCATATCAAGCCTGTCAGTGATGGCTTGTGGGTTCAATGCCTTTCGCAGATATCTTCAAATCAAGAGCGTGAGGCTCCGGCAGGTGCACCGAGTGATCCTATTGCTGGCTTCACCATCAACAGGGAGTTCATTGTTTCAAACATTGGCTCGAAAGCATTTACAGACATCACGCACGTGTACATCTGGATTGACCGCCAGACGGGCGCACTGACGGGCGTTAAAAACAAGCTGGCCGAAACCATGATCACCAAGGCGACGGGAGCCAACTACATCGCACATGCACGTGACTTCATGCTAGCGCAGGTCTACATACCCTTTGTCGATGCGGACGAAGCAGACTGGGTGGTCCGCCTTAACTGCAATCCTGATGTCCCCAATGATTTGCCATTGGACATGAAGGAGGTTGGTTTATCTCAGCAGGAGATGCATGATTTTGCGATTTCTGTGTACCCATCTTTGCTAGCCGGACAGCCTGCGCTCCAGGAAGACGGCAGCGAAATCATTGAAGTGCAGCTGACCAATGGTGGCGGACAACCCATCTTCAAAAAAGATGTACGCGTCTTTGCAAAAACCAGTGCAGGGTACATCAATAAATCTGAAGCCTACACCGATCCTCAGGGTCGCGCGATCTTCAGAGCTCGCCGTTTGGATTTGGGGTCGACCGATCCCATGGTGGTCGAGTTTGGATTCAAGTTTCTCAGCAACATAGCGAGGGCCTATGTTCCGTCACGCTGATTGCCCATGCGACAAGACCTTCTTCAACTGGGTTTCCGAACAACTGGGCTGGAAACAAGGCCCCGTGCGCTTTGAACCAGAAATCCAAATCCCAGGTTTCACCTACGACTGTCAAGCATTGAGAGGTGAATTGCACGATCTCACGCGCAGCGCTCCAGTCACTTCGTGGCGCTCTCAGGCGCCAGGTGCTGTCTTCGGCATGAGTTTGCATCACGACCCAGATGGCCCCAGCAGCGAGAGGTATTGCGGATCATTTGGTCACCCCAGATACAAAACTTACTCACCAGCGGACTATTTCAAAGTGCCCATGATGGACATCGGTTCGGCCGTGAAGGGGGACTATCTGGACGAGTTTGCGTTCAGATCGCCCATTCCAGAAATCAAACACATGCCCGAGCTTCGAAAGATATGGGAGTGGTTCTCTAGGCCAGTTTTGCGAGGCACCCTTCGCATCCTTCTTGGGGACAAGGCCGTCGTTTCCATGCCTGATGGGGGTGGCATGCACACAGATCAGCCCCCTGAAATGGCTGTTCGCATCAATTTGACTGTGCAGTCCTCGCCCAGTTTTGGTTTGGAGTATGAGGGGTTCCCACCTGTCTTTACCGAGTCCGGCGGGTATCGCGTGGTCTGCACAGATGTCAACCACCGTGTTTACGTCAAGAATCCCGACCCCATCGCGCGCGTGCATGTGGTCTTTGATGTGGTGCCATGGTTTGACTACGACCGGAACCGGGATGCATGGACTCCGAACGAGTTTTTTATGAAGAAACACCCCTACGACATGATCGTTGATGGTGATTTTGGACCCAGGGTGGGAGCGGTATGAGCAAATTCACAATTCACGCACTTCACGAGGATGGCCAGCATTTTGCATTGCACTACAACAACCAAACCTCGGCACTCACCTGGGCCAATGGCGAGTCGGTGATTGCGGTTAAGCCTGCGCCATACCCGCAGGCGCTGGTGGTTTCGGCTGACCAACCAGGTTGCAAGAGAGCTATACGCACGCTCAAGATTAGCCTGGGTCTGTCTTGCAACTACGAATGCAGTTATTGCAGCCAGCGCTTTGTGCCGCGTGCTAACGCAAGCAATCCGGATGACATTGAGCCTTTTATTGTCCAGCTGTCCGAAGCCCTGATCGAGCCGCCCGAGCGCATCGAGTTTTGGGGCGGTGAGCCGTTGGTGTACTGGAAGACGTTCAAGCCGCTGGCAGAGCGCTTACGCGGCTTGTACCCAACTGCGCAGTTCAACCTCATCACCAATGGCAGTTTGCTGGATGTACAGAAGAATGAATGGCTAGACAAATGGGGCTTCAATGTTGGTCTGTCACATGATGGTCCTGGTCACCAGGCCCGAGGCCAAGACCCCTTAGCAGATCCGGCACAGCGTTCAGCGATCATGGACCTTTATGCCCGTCTGCACCCTCAAGGGCGGATCAGCATCAACGCCATGGTGCATGCGGGCAACCAGAGCCGCGCAGGGATTCAAGCCTGGTTGCAGGCGCAGTTCGGCGAGGATGTCTCTATCGGGGAGGGGGCATTCATTGACCCTTACGACGAGGGTGGGTTGGCCTCCACATTGAAAACCCATGGCGAACACTTGGCGTTTCGGGCCATGGCGTTCAAAGAGTTGCGCCAGGGGCGCGTTTCGCGAATGTCGATTGCTCAGCAGCGCATCATGGATTTTGTGCAATCCATCCGGACCGCGCGTCCAGCCAGCGCACTGGGCCAGAAATGCAATATGGACCGATCAGATCACCTTGCGGTCGATCTGCACGGACGGGTTATCACCTGTCAGAACGTGAGTGCGTCTGCCGTTGCCCCCAATGGCCAGTCGCACAAGGCAGGCGACTTGTCCAATTTGAACGCTGTCAGGCTTCGCTCGGCTACCCATTGGAGCCAGCGCAAGGACTGTGCGAGCTGCCCAGTGCTTCAACTGTGCAAGGGCTCGTGCATGTTCCTGGAGGGGCCACTGTGGAATTCGGCTTGCGATGCAGCCTATTCAGACAACGTACCTTTCCTTGCGGCCGCCATCGAATACCTGACCGGCTGTATCCCTTATTACATCGACGGTGACTTCAGACAGGACCGAAAAGACGTTTTTGGACAAGTCCACGGCATTCCACATCAGCCCCGCAAACGAGTGATTCCCATCTTGGCGCACGGCACATCGGTCGCCGCCTGATTTAACACCCATTCTTCCCAACCTCCGCCCGCCTGACCTGGTCAGTGCGGGCTTTTTACTTTGGAGACTCGTATGCCTGAACCGACAAGCTCTGGCGTGGCAGGGGCGGCCGCTGCTTACAAGGCCTTTGGGGGCACTGCTGCGGCTGTGGCCAGTGGTGCCACGCTGGCCGCCGTGGTGGTCATGCTCATGACACCGCCGCGCGACAAACGTGAATGGGCCGTGGGGCTCATCAGCACCGTGGTCTCCAGCATTGGAGGTGGAGCGATGACTGTTGAGTATTTGCAGTTGCACCATTGGGCGTTTTCCACAGTGGGTCTGTGCGCCCTGGGTGGGCTCATGTTCGCCTGCGGATTGCCCGGATGGGCCATGGTTCGCTGGGTGTTCAACTTCATTGGCCAGCGCCGCGACGCCTCTATTGATCAGGTGGCTAAGGACGTGAAGGAGATGCTGTGAAACCGCAAGACTTCATTGCCCTCATCGGTCCTGCAGCTAAAGCCAGTCGCCTGCAGACGGGCATTCCGGCCAGCTTTGTGGTGGCGCAAGCCGCGCTTGAGTCCGGCTGGGGTGAGTCGGGCCTGGCCAAGCGGGCCAAGAACCTCTTTGGTATCAAGGCCGACCGCAGCTGGACGGGCCAGCGCGTCACGCTCAAGACCCGCGAGTTTTTGAACAACCAGTGGGTGGTCATACCCGCGGACTGGCGCGCCTACCCTGATTGGCAGGCTTGTTTGGTCGACCATGGCCAGTTTTTGCGCCGCAACAAGCGGTATGCCGCTTGCTTTGCCTGTACCACGGGCAAGACTTTTGCGCAGGCGGTGGCCAAGGCTGGTTATGCCACCGATCCGCGCTATGCCGACAAGTTGATCAACATGATCGATAAATACCAGCTTGAAGCGCTGGACCCGCCGCTGAACCTATCACCGGAGACTGCATGAGTACCTGGCTAATGTCCTGGCTCGGCGCCTTACCCCTGCGATGGATCATCTCAAGCCTGGTGGCTGCGGGCCTGTTTTGGGCCGGCCACCGGCTGGGACAGCAGGCCGTCCAACAGGCTTGGGACGCTGAACGCATGCAGCAGCAAACCGCCGCCTTGGCCCAATCCCTGCAGGTAGCCCAAGTTCAAACCCAACAAGAACAGATCAACCAGCGCATCAGCACCGACCATGACACCCGAAAAAACCAACTTCAGCACCTGTGGCGGCCCCAAAAGCCGCCCATCTCGCCCATCTCTGTTCCTTCTGGGGGTAATGGCCGGCACTCTCATCCTGAGCGCCTGCGCAAGCCCGCCTCCAGTACCGACAGTCCCAGCACCGTGTCCGCCCATGCCGAGCCTGCCACCGGTGTTGATGCAACCGCCTCCCACGCTGTATCTGATCCCGCCAGCGCTCAGATCCCCGTGACTTGTGAGCAATTGGCCAGCGACGCCGCGCAGGCCACGCTCATGGTCTTGACTTTCCAGCGCTGGTATGAGGCGCAAGCCAGAGCCCTGGAGCAGAGCCGGTAGTCACAGTCCCAAAAAATCGCGGTCCATTCGCTTGACTTGTGTCCCCGCCAGAGCGTTCATGCGGGTATGACATTTCAAACAAGCCATGTATGACCCCCAGGTTGCTCACCACGCAAGAGGCGGCTGAACGCCTGGGCCTCACTCCCGGGAGCCTGCAAAAGCTGCGCTGGCAGGACGATGGCCTGCCCATCTTCCAGCAAGGCCTCGATGTCCATTACCGGCTGGAAGACCTCGAAGCCTTCGAGCAACGGGAAGTCAGAACACTCCTCAAGCAAGTGCTGCAGCATGAGCGGCCCCTGCCGCTCATCCGATCCATAGCCAGATCGCTCGAGCTGGCGGTCAACACCCAAGGCATTGAATCTGATCCCACGGTCTTTAAGCCAGCGGTGCGCGAAGACCTCAAGCCTGCTCCCAGGGTCAAGGCACCTGTGCTCATGGCCGGATCCAAGCCTGAGTCCCAAGCGAAAACCAAGCCACCTCAAGACCTCACCCTGCCGCCGAACCACGCCTGGTATCTGGTGCACACCAAGGGACGGCAAGAAGACACCGCCATCACCAACCTACAGCGGCAGAGTTTCCGCTGCTACATGCCCATGCTTTATGTGGAGAAGGTCCGCCGAGGCAAGCCTGTGGTGGTGGCCGAGCCCATGTTCCCCAGCTACGTATTCGTCCAGCTCGACACCAGCGAAAACATCAAGGGGCAAAGCTGGTCACCCATTCGCTCTACCTTGGGCGTGCGCGATCTTGTCAAGTTTGGTGGCCATCCCGCCAAAGTCGATGCCGATCTGATCACGGCCCTTCACGAGCGCGAGCAACTGCAGCAGTCCAACCCTCAGGCCCTCTTTGCCGCAGGGGACAAGGTCGTCATCACCGATGGCCCGTTCGCTGGCATCGAGGCGATTTACCAAACAGCCGACGCCGAGCAGCGCTCCATGATCCTGCTGTCCATGCTCAACAAGCCTGTGGCCATGCGCATTGAGCCGGGCAAGTTGCGTAAATGTGGCTGATCGCAAAAAAGTCTGCACAGATTGGCCGGAAACGACTTGATAGCTCTGCCGCTTCGAAGCCAACATGGTCCGAACGAACAGAACCCAGCAATCCACAAGTCCACATGACCCCAGAAGATCCGCCCAAAACATTTCGAGCTGCGCAGTACGTGCGCATGTCCACCGAGCATCAGCAGTACTCCACCCACAACCAGGCCGACAAGATTCAGGAATACGCTGACCGGCGCGGCATCGAAATCGTGCGCACCTACGCCGATGAAGGCAAAAGCGGTCTCTCCATCGACGGCCGAGCCTCCCTACAAAAGCTCATTGCCGATGTCGAATCTGGCAACACCGACTTCAACCTAATTCTGGTCTACGACGTCAGCCGCTGGGGCCGGTTTCAGGATGCGGATGAATCGGCCTATTACGAATACATCTGCAAGCGCAAGAACATCCACGTCGCCTACGTGGCCGAGCAGTTTGAAAACGACGGCTCACCTGTCTCCACCATCGTCAAAGGCGTCAAGCGTGCAATGGCTGGTGAATACAGCCGCGAACTCTCGGCCAAGGTCTTTGCCGGGCAGTGCAGGCTTATTGAATTGGGGTTTCGCCAAGGTGGTCCTGCGGGCTACGGCCTGCGCCGGGTGCTGATCGCCCAGACTGGTGCGATCAAAGGCGAGCTTAAAAACGGCGAGCACAAGAGCCTTCAGACAGACCGCGTCATCCTCATGCCCGGCCCTGACCATGAGGTGGCCACGGTCCTGCAGATGTTTGCCTGGTTCATCCAGGACGACATGCCCCTGGCTGAAATCGCCAAACGGCTCAACGCCCAAGGCATCCGCACTGACTACCAGCGGCCCTGGACTTACAGCACCGTGCGCCAAGTCCTCACCAACGAAAAGTACATCGGCAACAACGTCTACAACCGCCATTCCTTCAAGCTCAAGAAGAAGCATGTCAACAACCCGCCCCCAATGTGGATCCGCAAAGAGGGCGCGTTTGAAGGCATCGTGCCGCTGGACACTTTTCTCAAAGCCCAAGAGGTGCTGGCAGAGCGCACCCGCCGTTACAGCGACGAAGAACTGCTGTTTCACCTCAAGCGCCTGTATGCCGAATGCGGCACCTTGTCAGGCGTCATCATCAACCAAGCCCCTGGGCTGCCGTGCGCCATCACTTTCGCCCAGCGCTTTGGCAGCCTCAGCCGTGCCTATGAGCTGGTGGGGTTTCACTCCTCACGCGATCAGGGCTTCATTGAGGTCAACCGGCGGCTGCGCCAACTGCACCCCGAGATCGTGCGCCGCACCGAAGAGACCATTGCGGAGCTGGGTGGCAGCGTGCGCCGAGACGGTAAGACCGATCTGCTGACCCTCAACGACGAGTTGGTCATCAGCCTTGTGCTGGCGCGCTGTCAAACCCTGCCCAACGGCCAGCAACGCTGGCGTATCCGGTTTGACACCGAACGCTTCAACCCCGACATCACCGTCGCGGTTCGGCTGGATGCGCACAACACCAACGAGCTCGACTACTACCTCTTGCCCCGTCTGGATCTGCCCGAGCAGGAAATCCGGGTGTGCAACCGCAACAGCGCCAACTTTGAGTGCTTTCGGTTTGACGACCTGAACTTCTTTTACGGCATGTCCGAGCGCGAACGGTTGCAACGCAAGTTTTAAACCCCCTCCACAACCCTTGAAAGGACCTACCCCATGCACACCATACCAACCCAAACGCCACGGAGGCCCACATGATGACCGACACCCCAGAAAACGTGACCTTGGTGCCCATTGCGCGCATCGAGGTGCTCAACTCCCGAGACCGCAACATGAAGGTCTTTGAGGAGATCGTTGAGAGCATCCAGCTCATCGGCCTCAAAAAGCCCATCACCGTGGCTGAGCGCCCGGGCGAAGATGGTCAACCCAAATACGTGCTGGTCTGTGGGGAAGGGCGACTGAACGCCTTCCGCATCCTAGGCGAGACCCACATCCCCGCCCTGGTGGTGGATGTGAGCGATGAAGACGCCTTCATCATGAGCCTGGCCGAAAACATCGCCCGCCGGGGCTACCGCCCGCTCGAAATCCTGGCCGATATCGAGCTCTTGCGCAACCGGGGCTATTCGGCCGACGTCATCATCCAAAAGACGGGCCTCTCGCCCAAATACGTGCGTGACATCGTCTTTTTGCTGGAGCAAGGCGAAGAGCGCCTGATCGAAGGTGTGCAGCGCGGCTCCATTCCGCTGACCACCGCGCTTGAAATTGCCCGCGCCAGCGCCAACGACCCAAACAACGCCAATGGCGAAGGGCAGGACGAGGGAGGCAGCTCCAACCTGGGCGACCTGTTGCAAGAGGCCTATGAAAACGGTCAACTCAAAGGCCGCCAGATCATCGAGGCCAAGCGCCTGATCGAAAAACGCCAGCAATTGGGCCCGTCCTCACCCAATGCGGCCCAGATCAAACCACCCACCTCCAGCTACAGCCTGGTGCGCACCTACCAAAAAGAGGTCGAGCGCCAACGAAAAATGGTTCTCAAAGCCGAGCACGCGCACCAGCGCCTGCTGTTGGTGGTGCAGGGCCTCAAAAAACTCTTTGCCGACGAAAACTTCGTCACCCTGCTGCGCGCCGAGGGGCTGGACACTCTGCCCAAGTACCTGGCCGAACGCATCACCCACTTTGAAGGAGCCCCAGCATGAACCCCAGCAGCAACGCCCAACCCAAAATCGCCGAGATGTACCCCGGCATCTAGCCCGCCAGCCAGGCCGAAGGGCAGGGCGGGCCAGACCTGCCCATGCAGCCCCTCAACACCCTGCTGGGCTTTGACCTGGAAACCTACCAAGTGCCGCTGGACCACCTGCTACCCAGCAAAAAGATCATGGACGGCACCATGAGCACGCGCAAATACAAGCAGGTGGTCTCGTCCATCCACGAAATCGGACTGATCGAACCCCTGTCCGTCATCCAGCCCGACCCCAAAAAGTCAGAGTTCTTGCTGCTCGATGGTCACTTGCGGGTGCTGGCCCTCAAAGAGCTGGGTATGGAAACCGCCCCCTGCCTGATGGCCAAAGACGACGAAACCTTCAGCTACAACCACCGCATCAACCGCCTGTCCACGGTACAAGAGCACTACATGCTGCGCCGCGCCATCGACCGGGGCGTCAGCCGCGAGCGGCTGGCCCGGGCATTTAACGTCAACCTCAGCTCCATCAACCGTCGCATCAACCTGCTCGAAGGCATCTGCCCCGAAGCCATCGACTTGTTGCAAGATAAGCAATTCACCCCAGACGTCACTCGCATCCTGCGCAACATGAAAGCAGCCCGACAGGTGGAGGCGGTAGAGTTGATGGTGACCAGCAACACCATCACCGTGGCCCACGCCGAAGCCCTGCTTAAAGCCACGCCGCCCGAGCAGCGGGCCGACCTGAAGCCCGCCGAGCGTGACAAGACTTCGCCCATTGAGCAGATCGTCAAGCTGGAGAAGGAAATGAGCCAGGTGCAGACCCAGTACAAAGACGTTATTGATGCAGGAATCTGTTAGCGCCGTGTTATCCTCATCTACGAATATTTAGCGCTGGTGGCGATTGGATTCTAAGTTGCCTGTTTCTGAAAGAAACGAGTAGCAGGTGGGGGTCTGGGGGAGGATGCAGATGGTTCGGCGGCCTGTGGATAACTTGGTTCTCATGCGCTGGCGCGCCGAGGATGCTGCGCGGCTGCTTGTTCGCCTGGCAGACCACGCCAAGCCTGACGCCAGCTTTGTACCGATCAGTTCGCTGCACACTACGCGATGGCATGCCCGGTTCGGCGCCCGCGAATATGAGCTGTTGTGCACCGGGCCCAAGTTTTTTGATGCCAGGGCCAACAAGGGCGGAGGCGGGGCTGTGGATCTGGTCGCCCACTGCATGGGGCTCGACTTCAAAGCGGCGGTGCTGTTTTTACAGGAGCGCGGCGTATGAGGCTGGTCTTCGCCACCGACGATCTCGTTCGCGCTGGCCGATCGTTCAAGGGTTTTCCACTGCTGCTGGACAACGACTGCTGGCCATTGGAGCCAGCACAGACATTTTTGTGGGAAACGCTGGCAGGTACCGGCGCCGTCAGCAGCAAGCTCACCTGGGAGCATTATGGTCGTTGGCTCTACGATTTTTTCGCATTCCTCAACGCCAACGGCCTGCAATGGAATGAGCCGGCACAACCCACGGGCCTTGGTGTCGTGGCGCGCTACCGCGACTGGTCGCTTGGGCAGCTTTGCCTCAAGCCCACCACAGTTAATTTGCGTCTCAGTCTGGTGGTTCGCTTTTACGAATGGGCCAAGCGAAACGGCCACATTGAGCACGCACCATATTCCTATCGGGAAATACATCGTGGCCGCGCGCATGGTCTTTTGACGCATGTCGTCGACACCAGTGCTACCTTCTCGAAACCCGATGTCAAGGTGCGCGAGCACCAGGCACCGCCCAAGCTATTGACCGATGAACAGGTTCGTGTTTGCCGCGAGGCGCGACTGAGTGATAGCCAGCGGCTGCTGTTCGACCTGATGGTGCGCGCCGGGTTGCGCTCGTGCGAGGCCCGCACATTCCCTCTCAAATATGTCTTCAACCCCAGGCTTCGCAAAGACCTCAAGCCTGGCCAGATGCTTCGCGTTGACCTCAGCCCGGCTGAGATGGAGCTCAAGTACAGCAAACCACGCAGTGTCGACATCCCCTGGTCTTTGATGGAAGACCTTAACGCGTATGCCGTGCACCGCCGCCAAGGCTTCATGCGGCAGCCAATGACCGACTCCAGTCCGCTGATCCTCAACGAGGCGGGCAACACTTATAGCCGCACCGGCGTTGTCGCCGTTATGAAAAGCATCGAGCGGCAGGTGGGCTTTCATGTGCGCGCGCACATGCTGCGACACACCTACGGCACCTATACGCTGCGCACCTTGCGCGCCAGCGCCACATTTTCTGGTGAACCGCTGCTCTATGTTCGCGACCGCATGGGCCACAGCGATGTGCAGACCACGGCCATTTACCTGCACCTCATCAATCAACTCGAAGCCCAATTGGTCCTGGCCCACGAAGACCATGTCGATCATTTGTTTGCCAAGGCGGAGGCTGCCCGCTGATGCCGCGCCAAAAGAACTACCAGGCCGATCTGTCCCTGGATTTGCCAACCCTCATGGATGCGATACCACCTCAGGTGGCCGTCATCGACCTGGCAGAGGCCACCGGGCAGCGGCGTAACGGCAGCAACATCCGTCGAATCGACCTCAGTCGCTGGCTTGGATGTGGTGTTGATGACTGGTTGCTTGCTTTCAATGCCACCCTGCGCTATCTGCTGCAGCGCGGTGACCGGCAAACCGCCACCATCGTCAATTACGCCTACTCAGGCGTGCCCAAGTTTTTGGAGTTCCTCACCTCTCAGCAACTTGCCAAGGGCCTGGTCACCCCCGCCGATCTGCAGTTACAGGATTTGCAACGCTTTGTGGCATGGATCAAATTGCAGTACCCCGAGCGCTCCACCGCCAAGTTCGTTTACAGCGGCTTACGGGCCGTGCTTTTGTCCATGATCGAACAGGGACTGATCAAGACTGATCGAACCCGCTTATTCCCATCACGGCCTTTTCCCGATGCGGCCAGCACCAAAAAAGGGGTTGATCCCTTGTCGGCCACAGAAAAAGAACGTCTCGCGGCCGCCCTGCGTCATGACCTGGTCGCGCTACATCACGACCGGTTTGAATCGTCCATGTCCGAGGCGTTGACCGTGTACCTGCTGGCCGTTGCCTTGCGCACAGGCGGCAACACCACGCCCTTGCTGGAGATGACCGTGGACAGCCTCAAGCCACATCTTGTGCCCAACATGATGCGCATTGACTTGATCAAACACCGCAGCGCTACCACTCAGGTACATGCATTGCGGCGCATCGAAGCAACAGGCGAAAGCCTGACTGTACCGATGGACGGCGTGGCCATTTTGAACAAGGTGATGGAGCTGACCGCGCCGTTTCGCGCGCAGGCCACAGCGCCGCTAAACACACGAATCTGGCTGTATCGCATCCAGGGTCCCAAAGGTAAAGGGAAGCTGACCGTACTGACCAGCTCGCTGCTGTTTTGCAACATCAAACAATGGGTTCAGCGACACAACTTGATGGGCGATGACGGCCAACCCCTGACGCTCACACTTGGTCGGTTACGCAAAAGTAAAGCCCACGAACTCTGGCAGCGATCCGATGGCGATTTGATTGCCGTGGCCAGCTTGATGGGTAACCGCCCGCGCGTAGCCGACCGTCACTACCTGGCCATGACCGACACCATTAGAGCTGAGGGCGCGGCATTTATTGGTGAAGTTCTCACTGACACCTTGCGGGGTGGCGATCCTGGGCAGTCCGCAGCGGAAAATACACCCGTTGGTCGCTGCAAAGACCCCCTGCATGGCGACAAAGCGCCTGGCGATGGGCAGCGCTTGTGTGACCAATTTGTGCATTGCCTGGGCTGTCGCAGCTACGCCATCGTCGGCAGCCTGCCCGATCTGCACCGCCTTTATTCGTTTCAGGGTTTCCTGATGGCCGAAATTGGCTATTTCCCGCCAGGTGATGAATACGACGACTGGCGTGCGCACCGCCAACAGTTGATAGAGTTGATCGATCGTTTTACCCTGCAGCATTTCTCGACAGCGCTGATCAACCAGGCCAAAGCGCTAGCCGAAAACGAGCCGCACCGATTTTGGGCCCTGCAGATACAGGCCATGGAACGCGCGGGGGGCAACCATGCCATTTGAGCGCACGCACAACCAACCGGCGTGGGATTTGCTGGCCAGTCAGCCCGGCAGTTCCAGCCAGACAAACGCCGAGGTGCGCGATCGCATCGTGATCAGCGCCCAAGTTGATGCTGCAGGTCGCGAGCATGTGCTCAGCCGCTATGGCGACGCGGTTTGGGATTTGCGCCCCTTCATTGACCAGCCCGGTGTCGCCGAGTGCAGCAAATTCATCCGCTGGCCCTCTGATTGTCCGCCTGACATGGTGGCCGACTGCAAGGCCGTGCTGTACGCATGGACACGCCGAGGCCGATCCGGCATGAATCCGCCCCACTGGATTACGGTCAAAGGCGTTGCCGTGGCCAGCTGCCTACCCCTGATGCGTTGGCTCAAACGCCTGGGTGTGACCCGGTTCAGTCAGGTACAAGCACTGCACATCAGCAACTACCGTCATCATTGCCAGCACGACCAACGTCTGAGCCCCTGGGGCGTCTTCAATCGGCTTCACTTCCTCGACTTGCTGTGGGCCTTTCGCGATGAAGCTGCATCCGGTTTGATGCTAAGCCCATGGGGCGCATCTACCTTGATGGCTGTCTGCGGCATTACGGGCGCCCAAAGCGGTGCCAGCGACAGCATGGCAGGCACAGCCAAAACACCGCTGATACCGAACGATGTTCGAACCGCCATCTTCCGGCATTGCGAAGCAGTTCTGGCGCAAGCCCCGGCGCTGCTCGATGCCCGCGACCGGGGTGAACTGCGCCCCACGGCAACACCGCTGTTGGCGGTGCGCGGCGCAGCGCTGTACCTCATCTCCATCACCACCGGCATGCGCAACGACGAAGTGCTGGGTCTGGAAAACGGCGCATGGCGCAGCGAAGACCGCCATGGCGTGACTTACCACTGGGTACGCAGCATCGAGCACAAAACCAAGAAAGGCGCTGTCGAATACCTATGCCCACCGCTTACTCATCAAGTGCTTGCCACGCTGCAGCGGTATGCCGCGCCACTGCAAGCGCAACTGGAAGCCGAAATCCAGTTTTTGCAAAATGCCAAGCCCACCCCAGAGGCCTTGTCCCGCCTTGCCCAGGCACGGGCTGATCGCAAACGGCTTTTTTTAGGCGTTTCGCAGCGCAACCACAACCGTGTTCGTGTACTCACCACCGCCGCCTGTGGCGACGCCATGGCCGATCTGGCCAAGGCCGCCGGCACAGCATGGAAGCTCTCGCCCCACCAGACCCGGCGTACCTACGCCCGCCTGTTTGTTGAGTCCCGCATGGGTCGCAGCTCACTGATATTCCTGAAAGAACAGTTCAAGCACAGCAGCCTGAGCATGACCCAGCTGTACGCGTCCAACCCCCAGCAAGACCGCGCCTTGTTTGACGAAATCCTGTCAGAGGTCACCGCCTACAAGGGCGAACTGCTGGGTGCCTGGACCGGAAATATCCCGCTCAGCGGCGGCGCTGGGCACAGGATCGTCGCGCTGCGTGCCACACCTCACACCAGCCGCGAGTCATTGCTCAGCAGTGCCGCAAAGCAGATTCACATTCGCGCCACCGGCCACGGTTGGTGTTTGGCCCAGGACGAAGGCTGTGGCGGTGCCGGGCTGTATGAGGCAACCCGCTGTGTCGACTGCAAAAATGCCGTCATTGACGACAGCTTTGCCGACACCTGGTTGGGCATCTACGAGCAGCAGCGCGAGCTGTTGTCCTTGGACGACGTGGGGCCAGCAGTGCACCAGCGTGCGCGCCGAGACGCTGATCGCAGTGCCACCGTACTTTCCGACCTGGGTATTGAGATTCCGCAGGAAATGCCATGAAAACCCATACCGACAAGCCAGACCGCCGCGTCGCGTTGATGGCTGCGCTAGAGGATTTGCACCGCAACCAGCAAAAGCTCAGCATCAGCGCTGTTGCCCGCAAGGTCGGCGTGACACCCGCCTTGATCCACAACACTTACCCTGATGTGGCTGAGCGAATTCGCACCCTGACCGGCCTTCAGCCCGACACCAAGGCGCAACGAGACGGCGACAGCCTGCGTGCCCTGCAAACGGCCAACAAGCGTCTTCAGCACGACAACGCAGAACTCAACGCCGATGTCGCCCGGTTGGCCTCGATTGTGCAAACCCTCACCGATGAAATCACGCGCCTGCGGGCCGTGACTACTGGTAAGGCTGTAGAGCTTGTCAAAGCCCCAGTTCGCTGTGAGAGCCCAGACGCACCAACTGCAGACGCCCCTCATCCGGCAAGCGGTAAATCAGAACCAGGTCCGGCTTGATATGGCAATCACGGTGATCTTTCCAATCACCCGTTAGCCCGTGATCACGGTGCCGCGGATCCAGCGCTTGGTCATTGGCGAGGGCCACGACCACAGCAGTCAGATCGGTCTGTAGTGTCAGACGGTGCTGCCCTTTGGATTCCCGCTTGAAGTCCCGCTTGAACTGGCCGGTGCGTTCAATCGTCCGCATTCAGATCCGCCATCAGATCCTGGACATTGGCAAACGACTTCAACCCGCCCTGGCGGGCCTCTTTCATCGCCGCAATGGTGTTGGCGTTGGGCACCAGGGGTTCAAAGGGCAGGGCTTTTTCGCGAGCGATACGAGTCAGCATGATCCGAAAAGCGTCAGAAACAGTCAGCCCCATTGCTGCCAAGACGGCACTGGCTTCCTCTTTGGTGTGCTCGTCGATGCGGGCACGGACAACGGCGTTGGTTGGCATGTCTTTTTCCTTTTTTGGTTGAGCTACAGTGTAGCCCATTTGTGCTCTGGTGTGCCTGAGCACGTGAGACGATGGGATGGATGTCAGGCCACAAATTTCAAAAATAACAGTTAGGATGATACATAAAAGATGCCGAGCAGAACTACGGCTCCGACCTGCTCAACCTGGTGGTGGCCAAGGGCTACTTGACCAAGCTGCTGTCCAACGAGGCGGTCAACAGTTACATCCAACGCCACGAGCCCGAGATCCAGGAGCAGTTTGAACTGGTGGTGAACACGGTCAGCATGGAGGAAGCCGTCCAACAGCAGGCCGAAACGACGCCAGCAGACGTCAGCGAAGTGTCAGAATTTTAATGATTTCGATAAATATTTTGCCCATGTCATCGAAAATTCATCTGATGGAATCTACAATCATGCGAATTCGCACAAACGTTCCGCCATGGAACAGCACCTAGCGCTTGCCGATCGTGACACGGCATGGCGGTAGCGTGGCCAAAACCCCCTCACATGACCAGCCGCCGATCCCAGTTACAGGAAGACACTTACTTCAGAGTCTTGCGCATGCTGCAAGACAACCCCGACATGACCCAGCGCGAGATTGCCGAAAAACTGGGCATCAGCACCAGCGGGCTGAACTACTGCCTCAAGGCGCTCATCGACAAGGGCTGGGTGAAGGTGCAGAACTTCAGACAGAGCAAAAACAAGTTTGGCTACGTTTACCTGCTCACGCCCCAGGGTGTAGCAGAGAAAGTCCTGTTAACGGAGCGATTCATCAAACGCAAGATGGCTGAACATGAGGCCATTAAGGCTGAAATAGCTGCTTTGACGGCCAAAGATGGTTCGCTGATCCCAGATGAGACTGCTCCCACCGTCAAAATGGATTGATATCAGGGTTTTGCGGGTGAAGTGTCTTTGTGCGCGAAATAAAAAGTTTTACGTTATATGTCTCTTTTTTTAGAAAATCTTCATGAGCACAATGCCCTGCTGGCAACCCTGCATGCGCTCGACGCACAAGTGCTTCAGGCCGGCACCTTGGCAACTCAAGCACTTCAACAAGGTGGAAAGCTTCTCTTCTGTGGTAACGGCGGTTCTGCGGCGGACAGCCAACACCTGGCGGCCGAATTGACGGGTCGATTCATCAAGGACCGCCGTCCATTGGCCGCTATGGCCTTGTCGACAGACACCTCCGCGTTGACCTGCATTGGCAATGATTACTCCTTCGACGAAATCTTTGCACGCCAAGTTGTTGGCCTCGGGCGTAAAGGCGATGTACTCGTTGGAATCTCTACCTCGGGCAATTCCCGCAATGTAATTCGCGCTGTCGAAGAAGCCAAAAAATTGGGCATGCTGTCCATTGGACTGCTTGGGCGCGATGGTGGGCAACTCAAAAGCCTGTGCGATCACAGCATCGTTGTCCCGAGTGACGTTACCGCCCGTATCCAGGAGTGCCACATCTTGATCGGCCACACCCTGTGCGGCATGATCGAGCAAGAGTTGGGGCTGGTATGACAGCCCAAGTGGTGAACGCCCCAGCAAAAGACCGCATCGCACAAACCCGTATCCTGGTGGTCGGCGATGTCATGCTCGATCGCTACTGGCATGGGGATGTCAACAGAATTTCTCCCGAAGCTCCTGTGCCCGTGGTGCATATACAAAGGGAAGAAGTTCGCCTTGGTGGCGCAGCCAACGTTGCACTCAACATCAGCACCCTAGGCGCCAGAGTCACCTTGCTGAGCACAGTAGGCGCGGATGATGCTGCGGCCACATTGCGAAAACTGCTGGCCGAGCACCACATCAATGCTGAGCTGGACGAAGACACGGGCATGGACACCATCGTCAAGTTGCGCGTCATTGGTCGTTCGCAACAAATGTTGCGCATCGACTTCGAAAAAGAACCCGGCCACGAAGTCCTAGCTGGCAATCTTGGTCATTTCCAGAGCCTGCTGAGTCGACACGATGCCGTGCTGTTCTCCGATTACGGCAAAGGCGGACTGGTCCATATTCCGCAAATGATCCAAATGGCCCGCGACGTAGGCAAACCGGTCTTGATTGATCCTAAAGGCAGCGACTGGGCCCGCTACTCCGGGGCCAGCGTGATCACCCCCAATCGCGCCGAACTGGCACAAGTGGTGGGCAGCTGGTCCGGCGAAGCGCAGCTTAATGACAAAGCCCAGGCCTTGCGCCAGCAGCTGGGCCTGCAGGCCCTGCTGGTCACTCGTTCCGAAGAGGGGATGACCTTGTTTGAAGACAACCAGTCCACCTCCGTCCCCGCCCAGGCACGCGAAATAGCCGACGTCACGGGGGCTGGCGATACGGTCATCGCCACCCTCGCCCTCATGATAGCCTGCGGCCTGGAACTCAAGCACGCCATGGCGCTCGCCAACCGCGCCGGCAGCTTGGTAGTGGCCAAATTCGGCACGGCATCTCTGACTTACGAAGAGCTGTGCGGGTGAGCCCCGAGGACAAAATCTGTTTTCCTGACGCGTTGCAAAAGCGCCTTCGCGAGCTCCCGCGCCCATTGGTCATGACCAATGGTGTATTTGACGTTCTCCACCGTGGTCATGTGGATTATCTGCACCGCGCAGCTCAACTTGGAGCATCGCTCTTGGTGGCCGTCAATACTGACGCCTCGGCACGCATGCTCGACAAAGGCCCTGACCGCCCACTCAACAAAGACCTAGACCGCGCCTTTGTCCTTGCAGGCCTGTCCGCAGTGAGCATGGTCACCTTCTTTGACACCCGCACCCCGGTAGAACTGATCCAGGCCATCCGACCCGATATCTATGTCAAAGGTGGTGACTACAACATGGAAACGCTAGAAGAAACTCGCGTCGTACGCAGCTGGGGGGGGCAGTCAGTGGCTATTCCCTTTGTCGACGGGTTTTCCACAACCGCATTGGTGCAACGCATCCGCAAACCTGCCCCACCCATCTTACGCAAAGCGGCCTTTCTAGACCGCGACGGCGTCATCAACAAAGACAAAGCCTACGTCCACCGCTGGGACGATTTTGAATTTGCTCCTGGGGCTATAGAGGGGATGAAGTTATTACAAGCATTGGGGTATCAGCTGGTTGTCATTACTAATCAATCAGGCTTGGCTCGTGGTTATTACACGGATGAACAGTATCAATCCTTAACTAGACAGATGCTTGATACTTTAAAAAATAACGGCGTGAATATAGCAGGTGTATACCATTGCCCACATCACCCCAATGGAATTAGGCCTGGACTGAATGTGCAGTGTTCTTGTCGAAAGCCAGAGCCGGGACTAATTTTCAGAGCAGCGCAGGATTTAAATATATCTTTAGCAGAGTCCCTACTCATAGGCGACAAGCCTAGTGATATTCAGGCTGCACGCGCGGCAGGTTTGGCTAAGGCGTATTCTGTTTGGTCAGAAAACAAGGATTATAATTTTGAGGGCTGTAAATCTGACAGGCATTTTAAAAATTTGTTGGATTGCGCAAAATATTTAGAAGAAGACATGAAAATAATATGATGGCAGATTCGATTCTAAAATTAAATATCGGAGTTTAATTGGTATGAAAGCAGTAATTTTAGCTGGGGGTCTTGGTACTCGTATTTCTGAAGAAAGCAACACCAAGCCAAAGCCAATGATAGAGATTGGTGGCAAGCCCATCCTTTGGCATATTATGAAAATTTACTCGGCTCATGGAATTAACGAATTCGTGATCTGCTGTGGATATAAAGGGTACGTGATTAAAGAGTATTTCGCGAATTATTTTCTGCACATGTCGGATGTTACATTTGACATGAAGAATAACAGTATGGAAGTTCATCATCAAAATGCCGAACCTTGGCGTGTCACACTTGTAGACACTGGTGAGGATACTATGACAGGAGGTCGACTAAAGCGCGTTGCTCCTTATGTGCAGCAGGAGGATGCATTTTGTTTTACCTACGGTGATGGCGTTTCGAGTGTTAACATTACTGAACTCGTCGCTTTTCACAAAGAACAAAAAGTCAAGGCAACGCTTACAGGGGTGTTCCCCCCAGGTCGCTTTGGCGCACTAGATATTCAAGACCATTTGGTCCATAGTTTTAAAGAAAAGCCCAAAGGGGACGGCGCCTTGATCAACGGTGGTTTCTTTGTATTGTCTCCTGACGTCATCAACTATATAGACGGAGACAACAGCATCTGGGAGCGTGAGCCACTGGAAGGATTAGCTGCAGAAAAGCAGCTGGCTGTCTACCAGCACGACGGATTTTGGCAGCCCATGGATACGCTACGCGATAAAAATCACCTGGAAGCATTGTGGCTATCCGGCAAGGCACCCTGGAAGGTGTGGTTATGAATTCTGTTTTTTGGAGTGGCAAGCGAGTCTTTCTTACCGGCCATACTGGATTCAAGGGGGGGTGGCTGAGCTTATGGTTGCAATCTATGGGCGCTCAGCTAACAGGATATGCTCTGGCTCCTACGACTGAGCTAAACTTGTTTCAGGCGGCTAGTATCTCTCTGGGTATGAAGTCCGTGATTGGCGACATTCGAGATGGATCGCGGCTAGCGCAAGCCATGCACGATGCAGAGCCCGAGATCGTCATTCATATGGCGGCGCAGCCTTTGGTGCGCCGCTCGTATGTCGATCCGGTAGAAACCTATTCCACCAACGTTATGGGCACAGTCCATCTGCTGGAGGCGATTCGCCACACGCCGTCCGTCCGTTCGGTTGTCAATGTCACGACGGACAAGTGTTATGAAAATAAGGAGTGGGTGTGGGGGTATCGCGAAAACGAACCCATGGGAGGCTTCGATCCATACAGTAGCAGTAAGGGATGCGCTGAATTGGTGACCGCTGCTTATCGTAATTCCTATTTCCATCCGACGGAGCACAGACGGCATCATGTCGCTCTGGCTACGGCGCGCGCCGGTAACGTGATCGGCGGCGGCGACTGGTCCGAGGATCGGCTGGTTCCGGACGTTCTTGCCGCTTTTGAACGTGGCGAGCCAGTCCAAATCCGCAATCCCCATGCGACTCGTCCATGGCAGCACGTACTCGAGCCTTTGCGGGGCTATCTCATGCTGGCCGAGAGACTCTATGACCCCATCAACGGTGCTAATTTTGCCGAGGCCTGGAATTTTGGGCCTCATATGGAGGACGCATGGCCCGTGGAGCATGTCGTGAGACGGCTCGCCCAGAAATGGGGGAGTGATGCGAACTGGCAGGTTTCCGCCGGCGACCACCCCCACGAAGCCTCGTACCTCAAGCTAGACATTTCCAAGGCTGAGAGCCTGTTGGACTGGCATCCCAGGATGCGGCTAGACGAAGGATTGGGTCTGACCGTGAAGTGGAACCGCGATAGGCTTGCCGGGGCTGACCTTCATAAACTGACGCTTCGCCAAATTCATACTTACCAGGCCAATGCTGCAAATTCCTAGCCCATCGCGCTGATTGCCGCAAAAGCCTATGTAAAACTAAAACAGAAAAATCCAAACTATGCAAAACGAAATGACCCAAACCTTGCGCAACCAGATTTCCGACCTGGTGGACAAATACGCGGCGATTGCGCTGAAGCCAAGCCCATTTCTGCCGGGAGCAACTATTATCCCTCCGTCCGGGAAGTTGCTGGACGCAGCAGAACTCAGGAACATGGTGGAGGCCTCGCTGGATGCTTGGCTGACAACAGGCCGTTTCAATGCTGAATTCGAAAAAAAACTGGCCGCTTTTATCGGAGTCAAACACCTGATCACGGTCAACTCAGGCTCCTCGGCCAACCTCGTTGCGTTCAGCACGCTGACCTCTCCAAAGCTCGGCGACAGGGCCATCAAGAAGGGGGATGAGGTCATCGGTGTGGCAGCCGGTTTCCCGACGACGGTCAATCCCATTTTGCAGTTCGGTGCGGTCCCGGTTTTTGTCGACGTCGATCCCCTTACCCATAACATCGACGCCGAAAAGATCGAGGCTGCCATTACTCCGAAGTCCAAAGCAATCATGCTGGCGCATAGCCTGGGCAACCCCTTCAATCTGGATGTCGTCACCGCGCTGTGCAAGAAATACAAGCTCTGGCTGGTTGAGGACTGCTGTGATGCGCTGGGCTCAACCTATCGAGGACAGATGGTTGGCACTTTCGGCGACATTGCGACCCTCAGCTTTTATCCGGCTCATCACATCACCATGGGCGAAGGCGGGGCGGTGTTCACCAACAGCGATGAGCTGAAAACCATCGCGGAGAGTTTTCGTGACTGGGGACGGGATTGCTACTGCCCGCCCGGCAAGGACAATACCTGTGGTAAGCGGTTTTGCTGGAAGTTGGGTGATTTGCCAGAAGGCTACGATCACAAGTACACCTATAGCCATCTTGGCTACAACCTCAAGATCACCGATATGCAGGCCGCTTGCGGTCTGGCCCAGCTGGACAAGGCGCCTCAGTTCATCCAGGCCCGCAAGGACAACTTCGCCTTTCTTCAGAACCGGCTGCGGGACTGCGAGGAATTCGTCAATCTGCCGCAGGCCACGGAGCATTCCGATCCCTCGTGGTTTGGTTTTCCCATCACCCTGAAGGAAAACTGCCCGGTCAGTCGGGTTGATTTGCTCACCTATCTGGACCAGAACAAGGTCGGCACACGCCTTCTGTTTGCCGGCAATCTAGTTCGTCAACCCTACATGATCGGTGCCAACTACAGAATCAGCGGCGACCTGACGAACACGGATAATGTTATGAACAACACGTTCTGGATCGGTGTCCAGCCCTCGCTGACTCCCGAAATGCTGGAATTTGCGGCTCGGAAAATCGAGGCATATCTTGGTGTGAACTTCTAGGTAAATGCCGTGGAGATTTTGAAAGAGCTACTGCCAGGCTGCTTCTTGCTTAAACCCAAGCGTGTTGAGGACGCCCGCGGTGTCTTCGTAAAGACCTACCACGAAGGGCTTTACCGGGAACTGGGAATCCAAATGGAAATCCGAGAGGAGTTCTATTCAGTGTCTCGCAAAGGTGTCGTTCGCGGCATGCATTTCCAGCTGCCGCCGCATGAGCACGACAAGCTGGTGTATTGCACCCGCGGCATCGTGCACGACGTTCTGTTGGATCTGCGTAAGGGACCGGGTTATGGGCAGGTGGCATCGGTAGACATCTCGGAAGTGAGCGGCCACACCGTATTCATCCCCAAAGGCGTCGCCCATGGCTTTGTTTCTTTGACCGATGAGGCGCTGATGCTCTACAAGACGAGCACGGTCCATATGCCGGAATCAGACGGCGGGATTCTCTGGAACAGTTTTGGATTTGACTGGGGTATAGACATGCCAGTCCTCTCGGCTCGCGACCAGCAACATCAAGCTCTCGCTCAATTTTCGTCGCCCTTCTGACGGGAGGAAAAATGAAAGTACTTCTGACCGGTGCGACGGGGTTTATCGGCAGTCAATTGGCAAGGCGACTGGTGTCAGAAGGCCATGAATTGGGTGTAGTGGCGAGATCTACGTCCAAGCTTGACGCGCTGCAGGTTGCACTGCCCAAAGTTCAGGTCCACAAGTACGACAGCACTTATGAAAGTTTACTGCGTGCCTTGGACGTGGCCAGGCCAGACCTGGTGATTCACGTTGCCTCCTTGTTTATTGCACAGCACAAGCCGGAAGATATTGCTTGTCTGATGGATTCCAATTTGACGTTTCCCGCGCAGCTGTTGGAGGCCATGAGTCACTTTGGAATAAAACAGCTGATCAACACGGGGACTTCCTGGCAGCATTACCTTAATCTTGACTACAGTCCGGTAAATCTCTACTCTGCCACAAAGCAGGCCTTCGAGGCGCTGCTTTCTTACTACGTGGAAGCACAGGACTTCAGGGCGCTGACTTTGAAGCTATTTGATACCTATGGTCCTGGTGATACCCGGCCCAAGCTTTTTAGCTTGTTGCGCAAGGCAGCTGGGACGGGGGAAACCCTGCGGATGTCTCCTGGCGAGCAGATACTTGATATGGTCTACATTTCTGATGTGCTAGACGCCTATTGTCTGGCAATGACACGGCTGGTAAATATGACCGGGGCCGAGTGTTATGCGGTGAGCAATCCGAATCGACTCTCTCTACGGAAACTGGTTCAGGTCTACAGCGAAACAGTTCGTCGCCCGATTAATGTGGAATGGGGAGGACTTCCTTATCGACAACGCGAGGTGTTTGAGCCGTGGTCCAACCATCAGCCAGTTCCCGGCTGGCACGCGCGCTTCATGCTGGCCGATGGAATTACACGAATGGAACAAGACCGCAGCATAGGCGGACTATTGGTGGAACAGGTTACTTGAAGAAGGATATTTTCTGGGGCTACGCGTCCCAATTCCTGCAATATGGTGCGGCTTTGCTGGTGTTACCGCTTCTGCTCAAGAAGCTTACCAGCGCTGAACTTGGCGTGTGGTACGTGTTCATGACGATTTCCGCGTTGGTCAGCATGTTGGATATGGGGTTCACGCCAACGTTGACTCGAAATGTGAGCTACGTGCTAGGAGGGGCCAAACGTCTCCAGAAAAATGGCTACGAGGTCTGTGAAGCAGCTGGCGAAGTCGACTATGGTCTATTGAAGGTCTTGATTGATACGGCCAAACGTATATTCCTTGCAATTGCGGCTGCGGTGCTAATTCTTCTGTCTTTTTTCGGCAGTGTGTATGTTCTTCACGTCACAAGCTCAGGTATTGATCGGGGAACCGTCTTGCTGGCGTGGGGCGTATTTGTCATCGCCACGGTTATTAATATCTACTACAAGTTCTACACGCCCCTTTTGCAAGGGCGCAGTCTTTTTGTTAGCTTTTATAAGTCAAGCACATATTCGAACCTTGGGTTTGTTGCGACCACTGCGGTATTGCTACAAGCAGGTATGGGTCTTTTAGCCGTTGCCCTAGGGTTTCTCGTGTCTGCATTGCTGGGACGGTGGCTCAGTTCGCGCTATTGTTACGATACTGACTTTAGGGCAAGGCTGGCTGAGGCGTCTGCATCGATTGTAAGTTCCAGAGAAGTATTTGACATGATGTGGCACAACTCTTGGCGCCTTGGCCTGGGGGTGATTGGGGCCTTCCTCATCTTGAGAGCGAATACATTATTAGCGTCTGTCTATTTGGGTTTGGAGACAACGGCCGCCTACGCATTAACTTTGCAGGTGTTCTCGGCATTGCAAAGTGTATCGACTGTAGTATTCAGCATTCAATTGCCGAAACTGGTCCACCACAGGGTTCGCAATGAACGCAAGAAGCTCACGAAGACCATGGAGTTTGGCCTTGGCTACGCGCTTGGAGTATTTGCGATAGGTGTGATGTTAATTGTTTGGTTTGGTAGTCCACTGATTCAGCAGATCGGCGGAAATACAGAATTGTTGCCAGCACCTTTACTGGCGTGGGTGGGGCTAATGATGTTCCTAGAGCTAAGTCATTCTATAGCTGCAGGAATAATTGTTACCGGAAATCAAGTCCCGTTCGTCAAACCCGCACTGCTGTCCGGCGTCGCGATTGTGTCGTTATCTTGGTGGGGGCTTCATTTTTTCGGCTTGGGCGTGAGTTGGTTGATTGCATCTCAGTTTGTGGTTCAGTTGGCCTACAACAACTGGCAATGGCCTTTGCGTGTCTACCGGGAGTTCTATTGATATGGGGCGTTACTCTAAGGTGGTTCGAGTGTCTGTTCAGAGGCTAAAACTTGCTCTATGAGCCTTGATGTATATGCTTGAAAATCCCCAGTCTCCGATGCAGAACCTTCGTAGGGTCACTGTTGCAATTCCGACGTTAAATCGACTTGAATTGCTAAAAAGGGCAGTAGAAAGCGCCCTGTTGCAGGGTTACGAGGACTTGGAAATCATCATTTCAGACAACGCCAGTACCGATGGCACACAGCAATACCTACAGGATTTGCGTGACCCGAGAATCAAAGTGCTTCTGAATCCTGAAAATCTGGGCATGGTGGCGAACTGGGGGCGATGCCTAAATGCAGCCACGGGGGCCTTCTTCCTTCTTTTGTCGGATGATGATGCTTTTGTGGACCAGGATGCCGTTGCAAAGGTAATGAGGCATTTTTGCGGTGTGAATGGAGAGAAAATAGGAGTGGTGTTCTCTGACGTTGTTCTCGAGCGTGTAAGCCGAAATACTCGCGAGGTCACATCTGCAGACAAGGCCTCGTACAGCGCCGCAGATTTGATCGTTCGATTCTATGCCAACGAGATATCCGTATTCCCATGTGCAACGTACATGAGAACTAAAGACTTGAAAAATATTGGTGGCTATCATGCGTTTGACGCGAAACTCGCTGTGGACGCTTGCGCTTGGATGGCAGTCGCCCTGACATATGGGCATGTAGAAAGGGTTCCGGAGCCGCTTTCGCTATATCGTGTTCATGAAAGTCTCACGTCCTCACCGGTAGAGGTGTGGAGCAAAGACTTTGATGCAGTGCGGACAGTCGTATCAAAGTATCAGGATCGTCTTACACCGCGTGAATATCGTCTGATTCAAAAGTCGATAGATGCAGCCTGGAACCGTGTGCCTGTTGGTTATATTGCACAAAGATTCAAATACGACATCAAGTATGATTTGAGATCCGCATTTCGAGATGCGTTCCGATGGCGCGACAGGTTCTTTACCTTGAGTAATATTAATTTTTTATTGAAAAAATTAATTTCAAGATATTGATCTTAATTTTTTACAGATGTCAAAAATCAAAATAACTATTATATTTATATCCATTTCTTGTTTGTCTTCGAACTGATATGAAGGTTTGGATATAAATACGATAAGGACATTTTGAAATGCAAAATTTAGTACTGTTGCAGATCATTGTCTATCTCTTTGTGTCGCCAATTGTGATTTCCTTGGTGGGTGATGTGGGAGGGTATCGGTTTGATTTTTCGATCATATTCTTGATTTCATTTTGTATTGGGCTGGTTATAGTTCGACAGGTATCGGGGCGAGTTAGGGTGACAGCCTTCGAGCGGTATCCTTATATTTCTTTTCCGATGAAGCTTGCTTTGATCGCAATGGCGCTACTTTACATCTACACCGTGATCGAATACGGTTTGCTTGACCGTCGGCAGGGGGCCGAGGTCATGGCATTGCTTTTTGCCGGTTTGCCACTAATACAGTTGGTTAGTCTTCGGATTTTTGAGATCCTTTTTTATCCAATGTTGTTCATCATACTGGTGGGACTTCGTTATGATCGGGGAAAGCTGCTGAAGGTGCTACTAGTAGCCTTTTTAAGTGCTTTCCTATTTATGGGGGCGCTAGACTCAAGGGCAAAACTAATAATGCCCGCGCTTTATTATTACGTACTTTTTATTGCGCCACGACCTGACTGGAAGCCCATATCTAGAAAAATCTTCTTTTTGGTGAGTTTACTGGCCGCAGTTGGCGTTTTCATTATAGCGTCTATCAGAATCAACGATCTCAACGACGTATCCGGTTATGTGCTGTCGGATTTCGTTTCCAGGCTGGATGGGCTGGAGTTCAGCTCGAGACTTGCGGAAGCGGGCAGTACTTCATGGTTGGGTACGTTGGATTTCAACGTATTTTTGAATTTCTTATCAGCTGTTCCGTTTTTGGAGAGTGCGAAAGAATTGAAGGCTGTCGGTATGACGTCAAGCAAGAACTATTTGCTTCAAGAGGTTCTGGGGTCAAGTCAATTCGATATTAACAATAGTGTGATAACCGACTTGTATTACTTTGGAGGATACGTTCTTCTGGTGGTCGGCGGCATACTCTACGGCTACCTTGTTAAGCGTTTTGATCTCGTCATGAAGTCGAATCAGATATGGAAAGGACGAGCGTTGTTGGCATTCATGATGTCGTTCATGATGAATGCATTTCGTTTTGAATCTGATTATTTTGGAATGATTTTGAATGTTTTTAGAGATTTCTGTATTTTATTTATTGTCTTTTTTGCGATTAGTATAATAAAAAAACCTGAAAGCGCATGCAGGTAGTAAAGACAGATTTTTGACTAGGTGCAGCTATTTCGTGCTCAAAGAGGGCTTGTTCTCTCGCAAAAGTTGTGAGCTGCCAATGCGATGTGAGCTAAAGGCGACCAGTGCTAATAGTTTTGGGGTGCCCTAAGCTAGCGTTCTCGAACCTAAACGATAAAATAACGTGATTCTGATTTTTATTCCCAATGGTATAGGTGACCTAATTATGGCTCTTCCTTTATTAAGGCGGCTAGTAAATGCCTATGGATTGAAGAACGTAGTTGCTGTAGTTGCGGGGCCAGTACAGCAAAAAATGTTGGCCAGCATTTTTGACGAACAGCTAACCTGTTGGTGCAGGTTAGACGGCAAGCCTTTGAGCCAGTTGCGGCTATTCCTGAAAATAGCTGCTTGCAGATTCGATATTTGTTTTGCACCGTTAATTTCTAATAAACTGATTAATAAGATCTTTTTCATGGCGACTTTTACCAGAGTCATTTTCCCAAGTTCATCCCTGAATAAATCTATTTTCGGACTGCGCAAAGGAAGATTGTGCCTAAATGATTATTCTGGTCACCAAGTGAATTATCTAATTAATTTTGTCGGCGGTCAGGGCGCCAATATTGATATTTCGACTGCATCAACGGATGAATTGAAGTTCAGTTCTCTAGGCGTGTCAAAATGGAGCCAAAATGGTGAAATTGTTGTGGCTGTTGGACTGAGTTGCGGTCAAGCGGAGCGGCATAAAATTCCAAGACCTAGATTTTTCTCGCAACTTGTTAATGCTCTCTCTCGAGAGGCCGCGGTTAGAGTTTTTGTGTTCGGAACCAATGCGGATGAACCTCTCATCTCGGATTTTGAGACCCTCATCCGAGATGATATCGAAGTCATAAAAGCAATTGACAAGCCGGTTGTCGAAGTAATTTCAATGCTTTCCAGATGCGATGTGGGCGTGGTTGGGACGACTGGGCAAGGGCATATGATGGCTGCGGCTGGTTTGCCACTACTGATAACAGCTGGAGTTACAGAGCCGTATGAGTCAGGGCCATACGTTTCGCGTGCATATGTTCTCAAGCATGGATTCCCATGCGCTCCATGCTATCAGGAATCGTATCGATTCGGTTGCGGGCAAATTCAGTGTATGGAGACCTTGTCGCCGGAGCAGGGTGCGTATGAAGTAAATAAATTGGCTCGAGACAAAACTCATGGTTCAGGCTGGTTGGATGGCAAAATTAAATCGCATCCATTGACAAAGAAAAAAATAGACAACATTGTTGCTCAACTGTTAGACCAAAGAGACTGTTGAGATAAGGAAATATTATGCTCGAAGAAAATAAGTGTTTATTGATAACGGGTGGTACAGGCTCGTTTGGAAATGCTGTGCTTAGGCGTTTTCTCGATTCGGATATTTCAGAGATTCGAATTTTTAGTCGCGATGAAAAAAAACAAGATGACATGCGCAAGCGCTACAACAGCGCAAAGCTGAAGTTCTACATAGGTGACGTACGCGATCCGCAATCGGTCCTAAACGCAGTGCGAGGAGTTGACTACATTTACCATGCAGCCGCACTTAAGCAAGTGCCCTCTTGTGAGTTCCATCCCCTTGAGGCCGTAAAGACCAACGTTATAGGTACCGAAAACGTGCTGGAAGCAGCCATTCAGTGCGGTGTGCAGCGTGTGGTGGTGCTCAGCACCGACAAAGCGGTGTATCCCATCAACGCCATGGGTATCAGCAAGGCCATGATGGAAAAGGTTGCGGTGGCCAAGTCGCGCAGCAGCGCACAGACGGTGATCAACGTCACCCGGTACGGCAATGTCATGGCGTCGCGGGGTTCTGTGATTCCTCTCTTTATCGAGCAGATTCGCGCAGGCAAGCCCATCACTATCACCGACCCCAGCATGACCCGTTTCATGATGACGCTTGACGACGCGGTGGACTTGGTTCTGTATGCCTTTGAACATGGCCAGCCGGGTGAGATTTTTGTGCAAAAGGCTCCAGCCGCAACCATTGAAGTGCTGGCCAAGGCGCTCACGTCTTTGCTGGGTAAACCCGAGCACGAGGTGCATGTAATCGGCACCCGCCATGGTGAAAAGTTGTACGAAGCCTTGCTGAGCCGTGAAGAAATGGTCGCCGCCCAAGATCTAGGCGGCTACTACCGCGTGCCCCCCGATTTGCGCGATTTGAACTACGGTAAGTTTGTGGAGCAGGGCGAAACCAAGATTTCAGAAGCCACAGACTACAACTCGCACAATACCGATCGGCTCGACATAGAAGGCATGAAGGCCTTGCTGATGAAGCTGCGCTTCATGCAAGCCACTGCCCAAGGCGAATATTTTGAGCCTGAGGAGTAAGCCATGAGAGTGCTGGTGACCGGTGCCAACGGCTTTATTGGCAAAAACTTGGTGCTTCGGCTTCGCGAGCAAGTCAATACCGAGGTCTTGACCTATGTTCGTGGTCAAGACGACGGCACCTTGAGCGAGCTGCTGGCCCAGGCCGATGCAGTGGTTCATTTGGCGGGTGAGAACCGACCCGCTGATGTGCAGGCATTTACTGACGTCAATGTTGGCCTGACTGAGCGTATTTGCCAAAGTATGCTTGCGCATGGCAGGTTGTTGCCGTTGATTCTGACCTCGTCAGCACAGGCGGAGCTGGACAACCCCTATGGCCGCAGCAAGCTGGCCGCCGAACAGGCGGTGCAAGCGCTGGCCCATGAGCAGGGCAACCCGGTGGCCATTTACCGCTTGCCAGGCGTGTTTGGCAAGTGGTGTAAGCCTAATTACAACTCGGTGGTGGCCACGTTTTGCCACAACAAAGCGCGAGACCTGCCGGTGCAGATCAACGACTCCAGCGCACGCCTTCGCTTGGTGTACGTGGACGACGTGATCAGCGCCATGTTGACGCAGCTGGCCGCCGGCTGGACAGGGTTGCAGCGTCCAGATGTTGCGCCTGAGTTCAGCGTCACCTTGGGTGAACTGTCTGACCAGATCGACGCCTTCAAAAACTGCCGAAGCACCTTGGTGTCTGAGCGCGTGGGCACGGGTTTCGTCCGCGCCTTGTACGCCACTTATGTGAGCTACTTGCCGGTTGACAAGTTTGCCTATCCTGTGCCTGTGCATGGCGACGCTCGGGGGGTGTTTGTCGAAATGCTCAAGACACCCGACGCGGGGCAGTTCAGCTTTTTTACGGCGCATCCTGGTATCACCCGGGGCGGGCATTACCACCACACCAAAACTGAAAAGTTTTTGGTCATCAAAGGTCATGCACGCTTTGGCTTTCGCCATATGCTGACCAACGAGGTACACCATCTGGAAACGAGCGGTGAACAACCCCAGATCGTGGAAACGGTGCCGGGTTGGACACACGACATCACGAACATCGGCACCGATGAAATGGTGGTCATGTTGTGGGCCAATGAAATTTTCGACCGTGCCAACCCCGACACGATTGCCAGTAAGGTGTAAGCGATGAAGAAACTTAAGGTCATGTCGGTGGTGGGCACGCGGCCCGAGATCATTCGGCTGTCTCGCGTGTTAGCTGCTTTGGATCAGCACTGCGACCATGTGCTGGTGCACACTGGCCAGAACTACGACTACGAACTCAACCAGGTGTTCTTTGACGACTTGGGTGTGCGAAAGCCCGACTATTTTTTGAACAGCGCCGTGGACAGCACCAGCGCAGCCCACACCATCGGTAACCTCATCACCGCTGTGGATGGTGTGTTGGCGCAAGTGCAGCCCGAAGCCATGTTGGTGCTAGGCGATACCAACAGCTGCCTGTCGGTGATTCCTGCCAAGCGGCGCAAGGTGCCGATTTTTCACATGGAGGCGGGCAACCGCTGTTTTGACCAGCGGGTGCCAGAAGAAACCAACCGTCGCATCGTGGACCACACGTCGGACATTAACCTCACTTACAGCACCATTGCCCGCGACTACTTGCTGCGAGAAGGCTTGCCGCCCGATCAGGTCATTAAAACCGGTAGCCCCATGTATGAGGTGCTACACCACTACCTGCCGCAGATACAAGCGTCTGACGCCGTAGCTCGTTTGGGGCTGAAAAAACAAGGCTACTTTGTGGTTAGCGCGCATCGCGAAGAAAATATTGAATCGGACAAGAGTTTCACCAAACTGGTTGCGGTGCTCAACAGTGTTGCTGAAGACCACGGTCTACCAGTGGTGGTGTCGACCCACCCACGAACCCAGAAGCGGGTAGACAACACTGGTGCCCAGTTTCACCCTCTGGTGCGTTTGATGAAACCGCTGGGCTTTCACGATTACGTGAACCTGCAGATGCACGCCAACGCTGTGTTGTCCGACAGCGGTACGATCAACGAAGAGTCATCAATCCTGAATTTTCCGGCCCTGAACCTGCGCGAAGCGCATGAGCGCCCAGAAGGCATGGAGGAGGCTGCAGTGATGATGGTGGGCCTGGAGGTGGAGCGGGTGCGCCAAGGCTTGGCTATCGTGGCCAAGCAGGCTCGCGGCATCGATCGCCAATTACGGCTGGTGGCCGACTACAGCATGCCCAACGTCAGCGCCAAAGTGCTGCGAATTGTTCACAGCTACACTGATTATGTAAATCGAGTGGTGTGGAAAAAATATTGAGAAAAAAGATTTTGTGAAAAAAATATTAATATTAACTCAATGGTTCGAGCCAGAACCTACATTCAAGGGACTGACCTTTGCTAAAGAGTTAAGGCGACAAGGTTTTGATGTTGAAGTGGTAACGGGTTTCCCGAACTACCCTGGTGGCCAGGTCTACCCAGGTTACAGAATAAGACTGTTCCAACGAGAAATAATGGATGGCATTATTGTTAACAGACTTCCTTTATATCCGAGCCATGATCGCTCTGCTATACGACGGATCATGAATTATATAAGTTTCTCATTTTCCTCCTTTATTTATATAACATTATTTACCCGGCGGGTAGATGTAATCTATGCATATCATCCGCCACTTACAGTAGGATTCGTTGCTGCAATATATAAATTAATTCGCAGAACTAAAATGGTACTTGATGTTCAGGACTTGTGGCCGGATACACTACGAGCCACTGGTATGTTAAAAAATAAATATGTACTCTGGATAATAGGTAAAGTTGCAGAATTTACCTATAGATTTAGCGATCGTATTGTTGTGCTTTCCGAAGGATTTAAAAGTCGCCTGATTAACCGTGGTGTTGCTGAAGAAAAAATCGAGATAATAAAAAACTGGGCTGACGAAGATAAACTGAACTTAACAGCACAAGCCAATTCCTTCACCATTGATGATGAAAAATACTTCAATGTGTTGTTTGCTGGCAATATGGGGAGGGCGCAGGCCATTAACTCTGTATTAGAAGCTGCAGAAATTTTAGTGGAGAAAAGATCATCTATCCGGTTCATATTGTTAGGTCGTGGATTAGAAGTGGACAATTTAAAAAGAATTGTTAAGTCACGCAAACTAAATAATGTCATATTTCAACCTGCTGTAGAAATGGAGCAGGTTGGAGGATTCCTACGCGCAGCAGATGCTTTGCTGGTTCATTTGCGTGATGATGAATTATTCGAGATAACCATACCATCAAAAATACAAGCATACATGGCTGTTGGGAAACCTATATTGGTAGCGGTCAAGGGTGATGCAGCCAACCTGGTCAATGAGGCAAGATGCGGGCTGATTGCAGAGCCAGAAAATCCAATTAGTTTGGCAGATTCTGCCGTCAAACTAGAATCAATGACAAAAGGTGAACTTCAGATCATGGGTGATAATGGTAAGGAATATTATTTTCGCGAGTTATCGGTAAAAGCCGGTATCGGCAAATTCAAAAAGGTGTTTGAAGAGATAAGCTGATGCCAAAAAGAATAGTTGATTTAACATTTTCAAGCATTGCATTCATTGTTTTTCTGCCTGCCATGCTGATCGTGTATGTTGCGATCAGAATATCGATGGGTAAAGGAGTAATTTTTTCCCAAGCGCGACCAGGGTTGCATGGAAAAATATTCAAAATGTACAAATTCAGGACGATGATTCCCGCAGATCCTAACTCTAATAAATCAGACGATGAGAGAATTACAACCTTGGGAAAGTGGTTGCGTGCTTCCAGCCTGGATGAGTTGCCAGAACTTTTCAATGTAATAAAAGGTGACATGAGCCTTGTTGGCCCACGTCCTCTTTTAGTGGACTATTTGAAAAAATACACACCTATTGAGATGAGGCGTCATGAAGTATTGCCAGGCATCACTGGTTTGGCCCAGGTGAGGGGAAGAAATACTCTCAGTTGGCGAAACAAGTTCAAATACGATGTTTTTTATGTCGATCATCAGAACTTTCTTTTTGATGTACAGATACTTTTTGAAACAGTCATGGTTGTGATTTTTAGGCGCGGATTTCGCTCTCATGGCGAGTTAATGCGTTTTGATGAATTGGAAAAAAAATGAATTTGTATATATACTGTGCCGGCGGCTTTGGTAAAGAAGTTATGGACGTCGCGCGAAGAAAAAATAATGCCACTCATCAGTGGCGAGATATGAAATTTGTTGATGACGCACTTGCGGTCGATGTCAAGTATGGCGCACAAGTGATGAGTTTTGATCAGGTTATTGCTAACGACGGTCTTGATCAAGCAGAATTTCTCATCGCAGCCGGAGAGCCCGTCGTCCGGCGTAAGATCAGAGAAAAGTTAGAGAAAGCCAACGCAAAGCTGGCCAGATTGATTGATGTTTCGACAGTCGTGGCAGACACGTCCCACGTATCTGACGGTGTCATCGTCACGCCCTTGTGCTCCATTTCAAGCGATGCAGTTCTCGCTCGCAATTCGTGTGTCAATACAATGAGCATTATTGGGCATGATGTGCTTATTGGTGAGAACTCTGTGATATCGTCAATGGTCAACATGGGGGGCGCATGTATCGTAGGTGAAAATTCTTACATCGGGATGGGTGCCTTGATCAAGGAAGGTATCAAGATCGGCTCAAACTCCATCGTTGGAATGGGCTCGGTTGTTTACAATGACATCCCAGATGGAGTTATTGCTCTGGGCAATCCTGCTAGAGTGATGCGCAATAATGCGGATCAAAAAGTTTTTAAATGAAAGGTGAATTAAAATGACAAACAAAGAAAAATATAACAAAGTTTTCGTGGATTGTTTTTCAGTTGCTGAAAATGTCCTTAATGAGAATTTCACATACCAATGCGTAGCTGCCTGGGATTCTGTTGGTCACATGGGAATGATTGCTGCACTTGAGGATGCATTCGGTATCATGATGGAAACTGAGGATATTATTGAGTTTGGCTCTTACACGATTGGAATTGAAAAACTTAAGAAATACGGCATTGAAATATAATGATACCGTTGGTTGATTGGGGCACGCCTGACCGACCTGCATTATTATCCGATGCAGGTCAATCATTGTCATATGGCCAATTACGCGCAGAAGTGGCGAGTATTTCAAAACTTTTGCCACAGAAGAGGCTCATTTTTCTCGCGGGTCGAAATGATATTCCAACAGTTGTCACTTATTTAGCTTGTTTAGAGTCGGGATGTGTCCCACTCTTGTTAGATCCTGAAATTTCTGTTGCGGTTTTCTCAAGGTTCCTCAGTACTTATCTGCCTGCTTATGTTTTCTTGCCGACCACGCTAGTTTCCAATTACTCTGATCTTGAAAAAACTCTGACAAACGGTGAATATAGTCTGTGTCGCCATCTAGATGGCATTGGTCCCGATTTACACTCAGAGTTAGCGATGTTGCTGACCACGTCTGGTTCTACGGGCTCTCCTAAACTCGTCCGTCTATCTCATACGAATATTCTATCCAATGCAAAATCAATTGCTACCTATTTAGGGATTGATAAAAATGAACGCGCTATAACTTCTTTGCCATTCAATTATTCATATGGGATGTCTGTTATCAATAGTCATTTGAATGCGGGTGCGTCTATTTTATTGACCAATCGATCGCTTTTCGATCCGCTGTTCTGGCGGCTCATGAAATCAACTGAAATAACAAGCTTGGCTGGAGTCCCATACAGTTATGAAATGCTATTAAAACTGCGTTTCGAGCGTATGGAATTACCCGCATTACGCACTCTGACTCAGGCTGGTGGAAAATTGTCTGTCGCATTAACCGAGCGGATGGCTGATGTTTGTAATTCCAAGGGAATTCATTTTTTTACGATGTATGGTCAAACTGAGGCCTCGCCTCGCATGGCGTATTTGCATCCGGAGTACTTGAGTGCCAAAATTGGCAGTATCGGTCGAGCAGTGCCAGGGGGTACTTTATGGTTAGAGGATTCACAAGGTAATCGAATTGAACAGCCGGAACAGATTGGTGAGCTTATTTATAGTGGGCCTAATGTTGCACTTGGCTATGCATTGAGTCACCAGGACTTGATACTTGGCGATGAATGGCAAGGCGTTCTGCGAACAGGTGATTTGGCAAGGCAAGATGCAGATGGTTTCTTTTTTGTTGAAGGAAGAAGCAGTCGGTTTTTAAAGATATTCGGCGTACGTGTATCACTTGATGCCGTAGAAGCTTGGTATGCCGAGCGTGGTATTACAGCTGCGGCTTATGGGCATGACGATCACCTTCAAGTCATGATCGAAGCAATGCAATCATGCCCGCAAGATGAGGAAGCCAAACAATTGGCCGCAACAATGCAGATTCACCCGTCTGCACTCACGGTGTCAGCGATGCCCGTATTGCCGCGAATGAATTCGGGAAAGGTCGACTATTCATGTCTGAACTCGAAGCACTGAACGACATGATGAACTGGCCGGTTTACGGCCTAGACCGAAAGCACAAAGGGCCACTGATGCTCGATGCGATGCAGACTCTAACTGCGCATCACAAGGATGCTTGCCCCGCTTATCGACAAATTCTCGAAAAGCTGTGGAGTGAGCAAGACTTCGCAAGTATTGAAGCCTTGCCATTTTTGCCCGTTCGTTTGTTCAAGCATGAACGCTTGCTGAGTGTGCCGCAATCCGAGGTCGTAAAGACGATGACTTCCTCAGGCACCAGTGGTCAAAGTGTTTCGCAGATCTTTCTGGACAAGCAGACTTCTGCGATGCAGGTGAAAGTCTTGTCGCGCATCATGGGTGAGTTCATCGGCCCAAGACGCTTGCCTATGCTTGTGATTGATTGCCGTTCCACCGTTGCCAACCGGCTAAAGTTCTCGGCTAGAACCGCAGGAATTTTGGGGTTTTCAATGTTCGGTAGGGACGTTGAATTTGCGCTAGATGACGATATGTCATTGAACGAGGAACGAGTTAGCCAATTTGCCGCGAAACATGCGGGGCAGCCCATCTTGATCTTCGGCTTTACCTTCATTGTCTGGCTACATTTTCTTCGTTGGTTGGAGTCTAGGAACAAATCTTTGGCACTAGAGCAGGGAATCCTCATTCATGGGGGTGGCTGGAAGCAACTTCAGTCGCAGGCAGTTGAACCTCAAGAGTTCAAACAGCGCCTTAATTCGGTGACAGGTATCAGCCGCGTTCACAACTATTACGGCATGGTTGAACAGACAGGCTCCATATTCATGGAGTGCGAACATGGCCATCTGCACTCATCGGCCTGGTCAGATGTCATTGTCAGAGATCCGATTAATTTCACCCCCCTGCCTGCGGGGTTGCCTGGCTTGATTCAATTGTTGTCTGTCATTCCACGCAGCTACCCAGGACACTCGCTGCTCAGTGAGGATGAAGGTGTTTTGCTTGGCGTTGATGACTGTCCGTGCGGTCGCATGGGGTCGTATTTCAAAGTGCTCGGTCGTATTCAAAATGCGGAAACGAGGGGGTGCAGTGATACATATACCCGATGATGTTTCGCGGAAGACCACTGTATTGGCTGGGTCACTCAGCGCGATTTCAAACAAGCCAGTTGAAATTTTCAACGAATCACGGATTGAATTTCTTGCACAACTGTCACGTTATTTGCTCGCTCATCCAGCAAGCAAAACCTTGCCAGATGTAGTGACGTTTGCATATTGGTGTCGGCATGCCAACGTGATGCGCTTGCGGACTCCATATTTGCAAGAACATCGACTACGCATGGGATTAGGACTGACATTTCATATTTGCCCCGCGAATGTCCCCGTGAACTTTGCTTTTTCAATGGCCTTTGGTTTGCTGTCCGGTAATACATGTGTGTTGCGTCTGCCCAGCAAAGCTTCTGCCACGGCCGATGTGTTGGTCCAGACGATCAAAACGCTATTGGATGAAACTCGTTATCTTGCGCTACGTCAAGTATTGGCCTTGGTGCAGTACGAGCGCGATGACGAAATCAGCAAGTTTTGGATGTCCGAAGCAGATGGACGGATTGTCTGGGGTGGCGATCAAACTGTGACGCATATGCGTGCTTTTCCTTGCAAGCCGCGTTCGAGAGAAGTCGCATTTTCTGACCGTTACTCCTTATGTGTGCTAAACCCAGTTTCTATTTTGGAAATGGATGAACGGGTCTTTAAGCAATTTTGCAAGGATTTGTTTAACGACGTTTACTTGATGGATCAGGCGGCGTGCTCATCGCCGCAGTTGATTGCATGGATAGGCAACCAAGCAGACGCTCGTTCCGCTCAGACCAGACTGTGGCCTGAGGTCGTCCAAATTGCTGAACAAAAACATGCACTCCAAGCAGTTCAGGTAATGGACAAGTTTGTTCAAGCATGTCGTAGCGCGCTTTCTGGATCGCACGTGCAGGTTATTGAGCGCCATGAAAACTTACTCTACAGGGTGGGGTTGGATGGCATTGATCTGCACCAAGATGCGTATCGAGGCTATTTCGGAACGGTCCATGAAGTGGTTCTACCGCACCTAGATGAATTGGCTCCCATTGTGAACGAGCGTTATCAAACGTTGACTGTACAAGGTATCGACAACGCCTTCACAAGGGAATGGATTGTTCGCCACCAGCTGCGAGGGATTGACCGCGTCGTTCCAGTTGGTCGGGCATTGGATATGAACATCGTGTGGGACGGGTATGACATGGTTGGAAGCCTCTCGCGCCTCATCGATGTTTAAAAACTAAGGAGTTTATTTTGAACACTATCAACCAACATGCAGAGTCATTTAGCCTGAATTGCTTGGAGCTGCAAGCCTACCAACCAAATCGATACCCTTTTCTGATGATCGATCATGTCGATGAGGTGTTGCCAGGGAAATATGCTCGAGGTTATAAAAACCTAACCATGAACGAATGGTACTTTCCCGTTCATTTTCCTGATGGTCCGAATATGCCGGGCGCGTTGCAACTGGAAGCATTGGCTCAGATGCTGACTGTTGCAATCACGACTCTGCCCGGTCTTAAAGGGAAAGTAACTCATGCTCTTCAGCATACCGTTCGCTTCAAAAAAGAGGTCTTGCCAGGCAAGAAATTCGAGATTGATGCGCAAGTCATTTCCTGGAGTCGAGGCATATGCAAAGGGAGAGGTGTTGCCACTGTTGATGGGGAGATTGCCTGTGAGGCTGATATGCTGATCACCATCCCTGAAATCTTGGAGCAGTATTTGCCCGTTTCCAAGAAATAATGATCATGGAGGAATTCGATATCGTCATAGTGGGCTCTGGTGCAAGCGGAGCTGCAGCAGCATGGCGACTGAGTGAAGGTCATTCGCTGAGAATCCTCTGTCTGGAGCAAGGCGATTTCACTAACGCCGACCAATACCCTAGCACTCGAATTGATTGGGAGTCGTCCAGAGCCCAAGAATACAGTTCGAACCCTTCCGTGCGACGCAACCTCGCTGACTACCCCATTGATGATAGTGACTCTCCTATTTCTATCGCGAACTTCAATGGTTTTGGCGGGAGTACAGTGCTCTATTCGGCGCATTTCCCGAGAATGCACCCGTCCGATTTCAAGACACGCAGTTTGGATGGCGTCGGGGATGATTGGCCAATCAACTACTCTGAATTGCAACCTTTTTTTGAACTGAATGAGTCGATGATGGGAGTTGCAGGCCTGGTGGGTGATCCAGCCAACCCGGAGTACCCAACTTTATTACCACCTGTTCCGTTGGGCAAAATGGGTCGAGCAATGGCTGAAGGATTCAACAATTTAGGGTGGCATTGGTGGCCCTCTTATGCGGCCATCAATACTCGCCATCATGGTAACCGAGGCGCATGCATCAGCCTTGGTCCTTGTAATACCGGTTGTGCACAAGGTGCCAAGGGCAGTGTGGATCAAACTTATTGGCCGATAGCAAGACGCCAGGGTGTGGAAGTCCGCACCCAATGCCGCGTGCTAGAAGTGACCCTTGATCACCGTGGCCAGGCCAAAGGAGTCATATACGCTGATGCTTCTGGTGCTCACCATGAAATCCATGCCCGTGTCGTGGTTCTCGCGTGCAGTGGCATTGGTACGCCACGTCTTTTGTTGAATTCACGGTCACGAGCATACCCTGATGGATTGGGCAACCAGTCTGGCTTGTTGGGACGCAATTTAATGTTGCATCCTTTGGCATATGTTGAGGGGGTGTTTGACCGCGATCTTGAGTCAAGCCTTGGACCTCACGGCGCATGTATTCTAAGTCAGCAGTTTTATGAAACAAGTCCTGAAAGAGACTTCGCAAGAGGCTATACCTTGCAAGTCCTCAGAGGTGCACCCGCATTTGAAACTGCTAACACCGGATACTTCATGCGACATATCCCGCTTGGTCCGGATCATCATCGAAAATTCCGCCAGATTTTCAACAGAACTGCAGGCATTGCTGTAATCACTGAAGACTTACCAGAGTTGCAAAATTACATTGAATTAGATGATGTCAATTGTGATTCGTCTGGCATGCCGGGAATCAAGGTTCATTACAAACTTAGCAACAACACAAAAAACATGCTCAAACATGGCATGAATGCTTGCAAGCAAGTGTTTCATGCAGCTGGTGCCACCGTCACGTCCTCGTTTGCACCCGTTAAATACACTGGGTGGCATTTAATGGGTACCGCACGCATGGGCGACGATCCTCGCCAATCTGTCGTGAATCGTTACTGTCAAGTTCACGGAATTCCCAATTTATTCATTGTGGACAGCAGTGTTTTTGTCACTTCCGGTGCAGTTAATCCTGTTGCAACTGCTCAGGCTGTGACACTTTGGGCCTGTGACTTTATCCGAAAAAATAAAAGTACCCTGCTTTTATGACTCATCTTCACGTCATTATTGATGCTCTGCTACCAGGTGATCCTGAATTAGGAGTGCCGAACGCCTCGTCAATTGATTTTGACGCTTACTTAGAGCGGCACGATCTTGTCGATCTTGCCCATGAATTTGTCAAGATGCTAGACAACGTTTGCAGTGACAAGTTTTCAATGTCTTTTATTGAATTGGATGCCACACAAAAAATGCAGGCTATCAATGCATGCAAGTTGGTAAATGTCAGGGTATTTTCATCCTTGGTGACGTATCTGCTGAGGGCTTACTACACGTCCCAGAGCGTTCTCATGCGAATTGGCGCGGGCAGTATCCCGCCCTTTCCGCAAGGAAATTCGCTGCCACAGGACGACTGGAGCATCCTTGAGCCTGTATACGAACGAGGACAAGTCTATCGTGAGGCTCCTGAAGCCTGAGAGTTGGAGATTGAAGATGTTAAAGAACAAAACTGCCGTCGTGACTGGCGCTAACCGTGGGATTGGATTGGCGATCGCTCGCACGTTTGCCGCGCAGGGGGCTCAGGTGATCGCCTGTATGCGTACCTTAGATCAACTGGTTTTGCAACAAATTGCGCCCTCTGGGGCAGAGGATTGTGTCAAGGGCATTGCCTTCGATCTCGGGGATGAAACTTCCATCAAAGCTGCCATCAAAGAAATAGGAGCTTTGACCGGAAACAAGGTTGATGTATTAGTAAACAATGCTGGCACTGCATCAGGCGGCGTGTTTCAAATGATGCAGATGGCGGAAATGCGTCGAGTTTTAGACGTCAACTTGATGGGGCCTATCTTGCTAACACAAGGACTGGCCCGGATGATGACAAGACACCGCGCTGGGAGCATTATCAACATTGCATCCACTGCTGCTGAAATCCCAGACCCAGGCACTCTTGCATACGGGGTTAGCAAGGCCGGCTTAGCACGTGCCTCACGCAGCATGGCAACTGAGTTGGGTTCGGCAGGTGTGCGCGTCAATAGCATTGCACCAGGAGTGACCAAAACCGATATGTTCGATCAAATGTCGCCCGATGCAAGAGAACGATTGATCAGCACGGCAGCCCTCAAGCGAGCTGCAGAACCACAGGATATCGCCAATGTCGCGTTATTTTTGGCCAGCGATCTTTCAAGCTTCGTCACAGGTCAGACTTTGCGTGTCGATGGCGGAATGATTTAATTTTGGAGAAATTATGGAACTAGCAGAAATTCAAGGCATGGCTAAAACCATGCGACATAAGATTTTAGAGATCAGCCACACCTGCAACCTGAGTGCACACTTGGGCGGCGGCCTCTCGATGGTCGAAATTATGGCTGTCCTTTACGGGCGGGTATTGAGGTACGAGCCAACAAACCCGCGCTGGGAGGACCGCGATCGCTTTATTCTCAGCAAAGGACATGGCGTTTTGGGCTATTTTTCTGCCCTGTTGGCCTCCGGCGTGATCGACGAAGAGATATACAAAACCTTTCAGACCAACGAGAGTGATTTGATTGCACACCCTGTGATGAATCTGGATCTCGGCATTGAGTCTTCCAACGGTAGCTTAGGTCAGGGGCTTTCCATGGGGATTGGTATTGCCTTGGCAGCCAAGAAAAAGCAGCGCGACTTCAATGTCTATGTCTACATGGGAGATGGTGAATGCAATGAAGGGTCAGTTTGGGAGGCGGTGATGTCTGCCGCGCAGTTGGGGCTTGATAATTTGACTGCGATCGTCGATTACAACAAGCTACAAAGCGATGGCGATGCTCGTCAGATCATTGATTTTGCTGATCTCGCTGGAAAATTCAAATGTTTTGGGTGGGACGTTCAGGAAATCAATGGACATGAAATCGCTCAAATATTGGATGCATTCGAGACACCCAGAGAGCCTGGTCGTCCCAGAATATTGGTAGCCCATACGATCAAAGGTAAAGGAGTGTCTTTCATGGAAAACAACAATGAGTGGCATCACAACCGCTTGACGAAGGCTAACTACGAGCTCGCGCTATCCGAATTGGGATTGAGCTTTGAAGGAACGGGAGTTTGATGATGTTCGAAATCAATCTTAGCAACGCGCGGCAATGGTCGCGTATCGGTTCCCGTGGTGTATTTGGACAAGCTATTTTGGCCGTTGCCGAGCATTATCCGGACATGGTGGTCATGTCTGCGGATCTGGGTAACTCATCAGGTCTGGATAGATTCAAGAAAACTTATCCTGATCAGTTTTTAAATATTGGCATTGCTGAACAAAACATGATCGGTGTGGCCGCAGGTTTAGCCAAAGAAGGCCACAACGTATTTGCCACCTCGTTTGCCCCCTTCATTACGATGCGTGCTGCTGAACAAGTCCGCATGAACCTGGGCTACATGGGTATGAACGTGAAGGCCGTCGCAATCGGAAGTGGCGTATCCATGGCATTTCTGGGTAATTCGCATTACGGCATAGAAGATGCTGCAGTCATGCGAGCTATACCTAACATTACGGTTGTATCGCCAGCAGATTGCGCAGAAATTTTCAAGACTGTGCAAGCTGCTGCAAAGTTTGAAGGACCGATGTACATCCGGTTAACTGGTGCGGTTGGCAATCCACCCGTTTACACCGAAGATTATTCTTTCGAGATAGGAAAAGCAGTTATCTTGCGTGAACCCGCTGAAGTGACTTTTATAGCAACGGGCAGCATGGTGTATGAATCTCTTGAGGCGGCCAAGTTATTGGAGCAATCTGGCGTCAAAGCTGGTGTGATCAACATGCATACCATCAAACCGCTAGATATTGAGGCGCTTGATTCTGCCTTGCAGCGTTCGAAAGTCATCGTGACTGTCGAAGAACATAGTGTTATAGGTGGGTTGGGAAGCGCTGTTGCAGAGCACAAAGCTTTAAAACGCAATGCACCGCCGCAGTTGATTCTGGGGTTGCCTGACAAGTTCGATGTTACTGGCGATTATCGATTCCTGCTGGATAGACACGGTCTGGTTGCCTCCAAGATATCCGAAAAAGCTCTTGCATTCCTGAACAGCGAATCTTGAGTTTCGATGCTTATCAGATTGTTACGCGATGTTAAACACCCCTTTTCAGCCTTGGCCATCCTTTTCCTCTGAGGAGGTTGAGGCTGTCCAGAAAGTTTTGATTTCAAACAGGGTCAATTATTGGACTGGCACCGAGACCCGTGAATTTGAAAAAGAGTTTGCCACCTGGTGCGGAGCAGCGCTGGCGGTAGCACTGGCCAATGGCACCTTGGCTTTGGATGTGGCACTAAAGGCATTGGGTATTGGTCCAGGGGACGAAGTGGTGGTCACACCACGCACCTTTATTGCTTCAATTTCGTGTGTGGTTAATGCCGGTGCGGTGCCCGTGTTTGCTGATGTGGAGCCAGACTCTGGCAATATCTCAGCCCGAACCATCGCGGCGGTGATCACGCCTCGCACAAAGGCGGTGATTTGCGTTCATCTGGCGGGCTGGCCTTGCGACATGGATCCAATCATGGCCCTGTCCGAGCAGTATGGTTTCAAAGTAATTGAAGACTGTGCCCAGGCACACGGCGCCCTATACAAAGGTCGCAGAGTGGGCAGCATTGGTCATGTAGGAGCTTGGAGCTTTTGCCAGGACAAAATTATGACCACGGGCGGCGAGGGTGGCATGGTCACCACCAACGATGAAGCATTGTGGCGTGCGATGTGGTCCTACAAGGACCATGGCAAGAGCTACGAAGCGGTTTATGAACGTCGGCACCCGCCAGGCTTTCGCTGGTTGCACGAAAGCTTTGGCACCAACTGGCGCATGCTGGAGATGCAGGCAGTCATTGGACGTATTCAGCTGCGTCGAATGTCCGAATGGGCAGCGGAACGCAAACGTAATGCTGATGCTATATGGTCGGCTTGTCGTGACTTTCCAGTGCTGCGGGTTCCACAAGTTAAGTGCGCCAGCTGCCCAGGTTCATGCCTCCCAAACAGCGCAAGCTGTGAGCACGCGCATTACAAGTGTTATGTCTATGTGGAGCCCGAGCTTTTGGCAACTGGGTGGACCCGTGACCGGATCATTGATGCCATCAATGCTCAAGGTGTGCCGTGCTATCAGGGAAGCTGCAGCGAGGTCTATTTGGAAAAAGCTTTCGATGGAACCGGATGGCGGCCTGAAGTTCGTTTACCTGTTGCGAAGGTTTTGGGGGAGACGAGCTTGATGTTTTTGGTCCATCCGACGCTCACTGAAGCCGAGATAGCCAAAACCTGTGAAGCTATCAAGACGGTCATGACTGAGGCCAGTAATGCAAGTTGAGCCACAGGACTCAGGACTCAGGACTCAGGACTCAGGACTCAGGACTCAGGACTCAGGACTCAGGACTCAGGACTCAGGACTCAGGACTCAGGACTCAGCTGGATTTCACATCATGGGTGAAATCATGATGCGAACTCTAAGCCGTTTGGCTACTCCGGCATTGGCTTTGCCACGCTCTGTGAAGCGGGGCATGGTGCTGGCTCTGGACGCGGCGTTGTGCGTGCTGAGCGTTTGGCTGGCTTTTTACCTGCGTTCGGGTGAGTGGGTGTCTTTGGCAGGGCCAGCCATTGTTGCAGTGGTGGTTTCGGTAGTGCTGGCTCTGCCAGTTTTCATCACCTCGGGCTTGTACAGGGCGATCTTTCGCTACAGCGGTTTACCAGCCATGGTGGCGGTGGCACGTGCCATGGTGCTGTATGGTATTGTTTTTGCTGGCATTTTTACGTTCTGGGGTGTGGAGGGCGTTCCCCGAACGGTAGGCCTGATTCAGCCCATGCTGCTGCTGTTGCTGGTAGGCGCTTCGCGTGCCGCTGCTCGGGTCTGGCTGGGTGGTCTGTACCACCAGCAACTGCGCAAGGCGGCTTTGCCGCAGGCCCTCATTTACGGTGCGGGCAGTGCAGGCAGGCAGCTTGCCTCGGCCATGGCCAACAGCCCCGAAATCCGCGTGGTGGG
>JACCDI010676800.1_pt1 | contig 46471 bp, 47 predicted proteins | sample 7442791 | NCBI WGS metagenome assembly JACCDI01 (sample SAMN15323434, study PRJNA562643) | freshwater metagenome | isolation source: river surface water | place: USA:Blue River Watershed | collected 2017-08-15 | reverse complement strand
GGTCAGTGATGTCATCGGCAGGAACGTAAATCGCCTGCATCGATGTAATCGAGTGGCCTCGTGTTGAGGTGATCCGCTCTTGGAGCTGGCCCATCTCATCAGCAAGTGTTGGTTGGTAACCCACCGCAGATGGCATACGGCCAAGGAGCGTTGAAACCTCAGAACCAGCCTGAGTAAATCGGAAGATATTGTCGATGAGAAGGAGCACATCCTGCTTCTGCACATCACGGAAGTACTCAGCCATTGTGAGAGCTGAAAGCGCAACACGAAGACGCGTTCCTGGTGGCTCATCCATCTGTCCGAAGACCAATGCAGTCTTATTGATAACGCCAGTCTCGGTCATTTCAAGGAAGAGATCGTTACCTTCACGGGTACGCTCACCAACGCCGGCGAATACAGAAACGCCACCGAAGTTTTCAGCAACGCGGTAAATCATCTCTTGAATAAGAACGGTCTTACCTACACCGGCACCACCGAAGAGACCGATCTTTCCACCCTTTACATAAGGAGTGAGGAGGTCGATAACTTTGATTCCGGTTTCAAACATCTCAGTCTTCGACTCAAGTTGATCGAAATCTGGAGCTTTGCGGTGGATTGGCCAACGCTCTTTGATATCAAGTGATGAAGTTGGCACATCGAGCGATTCACCAAGGGTGTTAAAGACGTGGCCCTTTGTGACATCACCTACAGGAACGGAGATCGCTGCGCCGGTATCACGAACGGTGCTACCGCGAACCATGCCATCGGTTGGTTGCATCGAAATCGCGCGAACGAGTGAGTCACCGATGTGCTGAGCAACCTCAAGGGTGAGGGTTCTCGCCTGGCCACCAAGTGTGACATCGACATGGAGCGCGTTGAAGATCTCGGGCATCGATCCGGTTGGGAACTCCACGTCCACAACTGGTCCGATAACTCGCGCTACGCGACCTGTAATTGTCTGGGTATCTGTTGCCATCTCTTACTCGCTTCCTGCCATCGCAGAGGCAAGCGCATCTGCGCCACCTACAATTTCGCTGATTTCTTGGGTAATTTCCGCCTGACGAGCAGCGTTCGCACGTCGGGTGAACGATTTAATTAATTCGTCAGCATTATCTGTTGCTGACTTCATAGCGCGACGTCGCGCAGCATGCTCGGAAGCAGCTGATTGAAGTAGCGCGTTATAGATACGTGCCTCTACATATTTCGGTAGCAGCGCGTCTAGAACCGACTCTGCAGTTGGTTCAAACTCATACATTGGAAGAAGTCCCGCTGGACCAGTGCTCTCGACAACCTCAAGTGGCAACATGCGCTTCGCTAACGCCTCTTGAGTCACCATCGAACGGAATTCGGTGTAGACCACATGTAACTCTGCAACTCCATCTGGATCAGTTGCAGAATCTGCGATGAATGCCTTGATGAGCTCCTGCCCAATCTCACGCGCAGCGGCATAAGTTGGGTTATCGCTGATTCCTGTCCACGACTTTGCAATCGCGCGATCACGGAACTTGTAATAGGAGACGCCCTTACGGCCAACGATGTACACCTTCGCATCAAGCCCACGTTGTCTAAGCGCAGCAATCAATTGATCGCCCTCTTTAATGGCGCTGCTGGAATAAGCACCCGCCATACCGCGATCGGCGGTAATAAGAAGTACCGCTGCGCGCTTTGGATTTGGTTCAAAGGAGGTAAGTGGATGGTCAACTGAAGCAAAGGAAGCCACCGCAGTAACCGCGCGCGTTAACTCGTTGGCATAAGGCGTCGAAGCATTGACGCGTTGCTGCGCCTTCACGATACGCGAAGCGGAGATGAGCTCCATCGCCTTCGTGATTTTCTTCGTCGCTTTAACCGAACGAATTCGGCGGCGATAAATACGGAGTTGTGCACCCATTTTTTACTTCTTCACCGGAACCACGCGAGTAATTTGTTCATTACCTTCGCCTTCAAGCGCCTCTGCTGGAGCTTCGTTCACTGCCTTAGCTGCCGATGGAACAAAGCGGCTCTTAAATGCAGCGATTGCTTCTTTGAGCGATGCAACGGTGTCGTCGCTAAGGTCGCGAGTCTCCGAAATTACATCGAAAATTGCCTTCCGCTCTCTTCCGATGAAATCGAGGAATTCACTCTCAAAGCGACGAATATCTTGAACTGGAATATCGTCGAGCTGTCCTGTTGTTCCCGCCCAAATCGATGCGGCTTGGCGCTCGACTGAATATGGCGAGTACTGACCCTGTTTGAGAAGTTCCACCATTCGTGCACCGCGCTCAAGTTGCGCCTTCGATGCCGCATCAAGATCTGAACCGAATGCTGCGAAAGCTTCCAACTCACGGAATTGTGCAAGGTCAAGGCGAAGACGTCCAGCAATCTTCTTAATCGCTTTAGTCTGCGCAGAACCACCAACGCGAGAGACTGAAATACCAACGTTGATTGCAGGGCGAACGCCTGCGTTGAAGAGGTCAGTCTCAAGGAAGCACTGGCCATCAGTAATCGAAATAACGTTGGTCGGAATAAAGGCAGAAACGTCATTACCTTTTGTCTCAATGATTGGCAGACCAGTCATGGAACCGCCACCCATATCATCTGAGAGTTTTGCACAACGCTCGAGTAGACGTGAGTGTAAGTAGAAAACATCTCCTGGATACGCTTCGCGACCTGGTGGACGACGAAGAAGAAGCGAGACGGAACGATATGCCTCGGCTTGCTTTGAGAGATCATCAAAAATAATGAGAACGTGCTCGCCCTTGTACATCCAGTGCTGTCCAATTGCAGAACCGGTGTAAGGAGCTAGGTATTTAAATCCTGCTGGATCTGAAGCAGGTGAAGCAACGATGGTGGTGTATTCAAGTGCGCCAGCCTCTTCAAGCGCGGCACGAACTGAAGCAATCGTTGAACCCTTCTGGCCGATTGCAACATAAATACATTTCACTTGCTTCTTTGGATCGCCTGATTTCCAGTTTTCACGCTGGTTAATGATGGTGTCGATGGCAATTGCCGTCTTACCAGTCTGGCGGTCACCAATGATGAGCTGACGCTGGCCACGCCCGATCGCGGTCATTGCGTCAATTGCTTTGATGCCTGTCTGCATAGGCTCTTTAACTGGTTGGCGTTGCACAACCGATGGCGCCTGAAGTTCGAGCGCACGACGCGCCTCTTCTGCAATTGGGCCCTTGCCATCAATCGGACGACCAAGTGGATCGACGACGCGACCCAAGAAGCCATTTCCAACTGGAACGGAGAGAATTTCACCAGTTCGGCTGACCTTGGTGCCTTCTTCAATACCTGTGTACTCGCCGAGGATAACGACACCAATCTCGCGTACATCGAGGTTAAGTGCTAGACCAAGTGTGCCATTCTCAAATTGCAACAACTCGTTGGTCATAGTCGAAGGAAGACCTTCAATACGCGCGATTCCATCACCCGCTTCAACTACAACACCAGTCTCTTCGCGAGTAGCGCCACCTGCTTCGAAAGTTTTTACAAACTTCGCCAGGGCATCACGAATCTCCTCGGGGCGGATCGTGAGTTCGGCCATCTTCTTCTCCTTTGTCTTCTTTATTTCTCTTAGCTTGCGAGTTTTCTGCCAGCTTCGGCAAGGCGTCGGGCAATGGTGCCGTCGACCATGTCATCATCAAATTGAACTTCCATGCCGCCAATTACGGATGCATCAACAGTTAAATCAAGAGATACCTCTCGATTTAATTCTTTAGCTAGCGCAGCGCGTAGTCGGCCACTCTGGGCATCGGTCAACGCAACTGCACTACGAACATGAACAACGATTTTCTTTCGACGCGCACCAGCAACATTCGCGCTCTCTTCAAGAGCAGCTACAAAGTGGCGACCACGGAGGTGGCGCGCGATTGATAGCGCAATTCGTAGCGTCGCGGCCGATACTTTCGATGCAAAGAGATCTGAGACAAGGGAATCGATTGCCCGTCCACCCATGAGCGCGCCAGAGAGTTCCTTGGCGCCACTTAATGCGTGGGCAATTCCCATTAACTCAACATCTAAACCATCTACAGCACCAGCTTCAACCTCGACTGCAATTACTTCGAGCGCAGCAGGAAAATCAGATGGGCTAGACCATCGATCTGAAGCTCCTGATTTAAGAATTGCAATCGAAGCAGAGTCCAACGACTTCGCAAAAAGGTCATCGATGAGCGCAGTCTTACTTGCGTTATCACGAGTTGGATCGGTGAGCGCACGGCGAAGTGGCAAAGAAGAATCAAGTACCACAATCGCACTGAAAAGGTCTTGAGAAATCTTTGCTGCGTCGTTGGCAGAAGGGGTGCCCGCGACGCCACGTAGCGCTGTTAACGCCTGGCGACTTGAGCCCTTCATATCTGCTGCCATCTCACTACTCCTTATTTAATTTACGTAATTTATGTTATTTACTCTTCTGGCTCTCGAGCTCATCAAGGAATCGATCAACTACGCGCGATTGACGTGCGTGATCTTCAAGCGATTCTCCAACGATTCGATTAGCTAATTCGATTGCTAACGCTCCCACTTCATTTCGAAGCGAAGTAACCGCTGCGGTTCGCTCTGCTTCGATTGCTGCGGAAGCAGCTGCGGTGATTCGCGCCGCTTCTTCCTGTGCTTTAGCACGCATCTGCTCAAGCAGGGCTGCGCCTTCAACACGAGCGCTTTCACGAATGACCTGAGCCTCGCCGCGAGCTGAATTTAATTGAGATTGATACTCCTGCAGCGCAGCTTGTGCTTCACGTTGTGCTCGCTCTGCCTTCTCGATGCCACCCTGAATAGCTTCGGTTCGTGCGGCAAAAGCTCGCTCGAACATCGGAACTACCTTTGAGCGCAATACCAAGTAGAGCAGGGTGAACGCGATGAATCCAACGATGATTTCCGCGGTATGCGGAACCAACGGATTGAGTTCTTCGCCTGCGGCTAATGTGATCATGAGGTTTTGGCTCTCTCTCTAACTAAATATCTAGTCGAAAATTGGTATCGGATTAGAGAACGAACGCAAGAACCAGACCGAAGAGCCCAAGAGGGTCAGCAAGAGCGAAGCCAAGGAATGCGATTGGCTGGAGGACGCTACGGGCCTCAGGTTGACGTGCTACACCATTGATGTATGCAGCGAAGATAAGTCCGGTTGCGATACCAGGGCCGATTGCTGCAAGGCCGAAACCGACCAGGTTGAGTGTGCCTTCCATGTTGTTACCTTTTCTACCTTTCGTTCTTATCGATAGGACGGGCGCCCTACCGCTTTTACTAAAACTTTTAGTGCTCGTCTGCCAATGCTCCAGCGATATAGAGAGCTGCGAGCAAAGTGAAAATGTATGCCTGTAGGCATTGGACCATGAACTCGAAGAAGGTCAGCACGATGCCAATGAAGAAGGCAAACGGGCTGATCAACTTCAAGCCAATAACTCCTTGAAGGAGATGCTCTCCACCGAGAATAAAGACCAATAAGAGAAGGTGTCCGGCGAACATATTCGCGAAGAGACGAAGTGAGAGCGTCAATGGGCGAACGAGGAAGAATGTTAAAAGCTCAAGTGGTGTGATGAGAATGTATGCGGGCTTTGGCACTCCCGGCATGAACATGATCTCTTTGATGTACTTGAGTGCACCTTGCTTGCGGATACCAACGTAGTGAAAGACCAAGAAAGTGATGATTGCTAATACATACGGAAAGCTCACGCGCGACATTGTTGGGAATTGCAGCATCGGTACAATTCCAAAAATGTTATTTACAAGAATGAAAGTGAAAAGAGTGAAGAGATAGGGCACGAAACGCATAAATTCGTGGCCAATGACATCTTTGGCTAAGTCGTTACGAACAAATCCATAAACGCTCTCTCCTGCAAACTGAAGTTTTGATGGCACGATTGCTGCTTTGCGCGATGCCAGAATAAAAAATACTGAAATAAGAATTACTGAAAAGAAAACTAGGAAGATCGGTTTAGTTGTAAATGGATTCTCACCAAATATTGGCGGAAGATTAAAGTCCCGTGCACTGGGAGGTGTGAATCCCTCACCTTCAGCAAACCGCGTCACTGGCACCTACCTAAACCTCTCGTTACCGATTCTTACCGACTAATCTGACTAATCCGGGGTCAACGTGCTTCGCGCCAAACCCTATGGGGAAATGGCCATTTGCGCGAAATCATTACTTCCTGCCGAATCGCAACCAGACCAAATAAATAGAGGAGCCCATGCCGAGCAGGAGTCCAACGAGAACCAAGAACGAGGTGCCCAGCCACCGATCAAGGCCCCAGCCAATCCCTCCCCAGACAATCTGCCCCGAAATCAAGTAGCCAAAGATTGACCAGAGCGCGCTCTCCTCGCCCCGAGACTGACCTCTAGAGCTATCGGAACCATCTCTCTCTTGCGCCATGCCCCCACCCTAGCGCCCGCGGACCAACTGACGATAAGCGAGCATTTCGGCCACCAACCACCCGGCCGCAGTGGCGAAGGCAACACCGGCAAACCAGGGTCGATCGATACCGGTCCGGGAGAGAGCGACCATAAAACCGGCCATCCCAATCAACTTGGTGAGAAAACTCAGAGCCACAAATGCGAAGGTTATGCGGGGATCCAGCGTTCGCGTCGTTGCGGCAATAAGTAAGTGAATGATGAAAAAAAGAAGAACCACAACTAGCGCTGCCAGGCCCGCGAAGAGTCCATTACTGCCTGCAAAGAGTGTGGCTAGCACTGTTCCAATACATCCAATCGCAAGTGCAGGAAGCGCAGCACCTTTCAGAAAAAGTTTTGGGTAATTAATCACGTTCGAGACTTTGCAAAATTTGAAAGATACTTCGGATGAATTGAGAGTAGAAAAATTGGTAGCGCAAGAAATAGCGAGAGTAGAAGATTGATGCGCCATGAAATAAAAGCTGATGCCGAAACGGGTGCAGCTACAACCAATGTCCAGAGATACATCATCACTGTCGCGCTTCGCTGGGTATGTCCGCGGCCAAGTAATCGGTGATGCAGGTGGCCCATGTCGGGCGCAAATGGAGAGCGCCCCGCACGTGTTCGTCGAATGACCGCAAGGAGTAAATCAATCGAAGGTATTGCCAGAACAGCAAATGGTAAAAGTAATGGTACGAGAGTTGGTGCAAAATTTTGAGAAGCGATTGCATTTGCATCAATCTGTCCAGTCAAGGTGATTGCCGCCACTCCTAACAAGAGACCTAAGAGCATGGAACCAGAATCTCCCATAAAAATTCGCGCCGGATAAAAATTATGTGGCAAAAAGCCCAGACAGGCGCCCATCATGATTGCGGTAAGCAACGAAGGTGCGCCTGCGCGGTCGAAGTTGTAAACCACAGAGAGCAAATAGGCAAAAGCAAAGAAACACCCAGCAGCGATTGCAACTATTCCCGAAGCTAAACCATCGAGCCCATCGATGAAATTAACTGCATTTATCGTGACAACAATGATCAAGATAGTTATGAGTTGCCCCAGGGAGGTCGGCAACATGGTGACCCCATTAAGCGGTAGCCAGAGTAATTGCACGCCAAAATTAACGAGAACAGCCGCGGCCAAGGTTTGACCTGCGAGTTTTGTTATCGCGTCAATCCCCCACTTATCATCAAGGACTCCTAGTAAACAGATGATTGTTGCAGCGATGCAGATTCCTTTGATCTGTTCATCCTGCTGAAAAGCTTTACTTAATAGATTTAACTGCGACGAGATGAGGATGGTAAGCATGATTCCCAACCAAATGGCAACGCCACCCCAGCGCGGAGTCACTTCGGTATGCACATCTCGATCTCTTACCGTGGCAACTGCACCGAATTTAATCGCAAGAGCGCGCGCATATGGAGTCAACAAATAAACGAAAACTCCTGCAATCAGTAAAACTAAGAGATGCTCGCGCATTAGCGCTCAGGATATACAGGGAATCGCATGCAGAGTTCTTTAACTTCCCCAGCGATTTTCGCTGATGAAGCGGGATCTTTAATCGCTCGAGCGATCAGTGCGGCAATGACTTTCATCTCGCTTGTGCCCATACCTTGAGTCGTAATCGATGGACTTCCCACGCGGATTCCACTCGTGATTGACGGTGGTTGAGGATCGAATGGAATCGAATTCTTATTGAGAGTAATTCCTGCGCTACCGCACCGCTCATCTGCCTCTTTGCCAGTTACACCCAAAGCCTGCACATCAATGAGAGCTAAATGGGTTTGTGTTCCACCAGAAACAGCGCGCATTCCCTCTTCAACTAAGCCAGCGGCGAGCGCTTGCGCGTTCAGCACAACTTCTTTCGCATATTTCTGATAGCCAGGTTGCAAACATTCTTTAAGCGCTACGGCTTTGGCGGCAACTGCGCTCATGATTGGCCCTCCTTGCATGCCAGGAAATACCGCTTTATCAATCGCTGCTGCATGTTCAGACTTCGACAGAATCATTCCACCACGCGGCCCACGGAGAACTTTATGAGTAGTAAAGGAGACAACATCTGCATAAGGAACTGGTGACGGAATTGCCTTGCCGGCGACGAGTCCGATGAAGTGTGCGGCATCAACCCACATGATTGAACCGACCTCATCGCAGATTTCCCGCACTCGCTTGAAATCAATAAGACTTGGATATGCGGTGGCACCGCTACAGATCATTTTTGGTTTATGGCGAATTGCCAAATCACGTAGTTCGTCGTAATCAATCAATTCGGTATCTTTGCGAACGCCATACGATTCAACATTGAACCACTTACCAGAGAAATTAACTTTGGAGCCGTGCGTCAAATGACCGCCATGTGGCAGTGACATTGCAAGAACTGTGTCACCTGGTTTGGTGAATGCTTGATAGACCGCGATATTGGCGCTTGCTCCTGAATGTGGCTGCAAATTCGCGTGCTCTGCACCAAAAAGTTCTTTCGCGCGAGCAATGCCAAGTTCTTCGACCTTATCTACCTCTTCGCAACCACCGTAGTAACGCTTACCTGGATACCCTTCGGCATATTTATTGGAGAGCGTTGAACCAAGCGCGGCTAGGACAGCTGGCGAAGTGAAGTTTTCACTTGCAATTAATTGAAGCCCGGTGCGCTCCCGCTCCAACTCTGCGATGAGTATCGCTGCCACGTCAGGATCTTGAGCCTCGAGTGCTTCATAACTTGCACCGTAATACTTCGCGCTCATCTGCTCTCCTATCGCCAGGTATCAACCCGCTGAAATCTAGCCCAAATCCTGACTTATCTCAGGCCAGGCCTGGCGAAGGCTCGCCTGCTCTATCGCTCCAACCCGCAGAATCCGAGGTGGAGTGAGCGTGCAATCAACGACCGTGCTCTGCGCCACATTGGTCACCGCGCCACCGTCAATAATGAGCGAGATATTTGCTCCGAAAACATCATTCACCAGCGCGGGCTCGGTAAACGCAGGTCGCCCCGCAAGTCCGGCGCCTGCCACAGCAAGTGGTCCAGTCTCGTTTAATAAACGGGAGGCAAATTGATTCTCTGGCACACGCACGGCAATCTGATCGAGAATTCGCTCATCGCCAAGATCCCAACTCAGCGCAGCGTGCGGTCGCAAATAAAGCGTGAGCAACCCTGGCCAGAATTTTTCCATTAATGCCTGCGCTGCTGGTGACGGTTCGCGAACGATTCCAACTATCCGCGTTTTATCGCCAATCATTACCGATGCTGCCTGTCCAGGTGGATCGCTTCTTAAAAGATGAAGTTCGCTAACGGCATCACGATTAAATGCATCGACAGCAAAGATGTAACCACTCTCAAGTGGAAGCGCAACAACATTTCCTGCTCTAATTTCTCGCAACGCACAATCAATCGCTGCAGGATGTGAGATATTCATTAACTCTGCCATTACCTGAGCACTCCACTACTCCATCGAGCTCTGCCATTGAAATCATAGTGAAGTTTTACTTCATCGAATGAATGAGAAAGGGCTGTACCGATGGCCTCGGATTGGCTCTCATGATGTTCGAGGGCAAGATAGCCGCCAGGCTTCAACGCACGGAGCGCTGCATCGATAAAAAGCTTCGGCACCTGTACTCCATCTAATCCACCAAATAACGCTACATGCGGCTCAAAGTGAGTGACTTCATCGGGGAGCACCTCATCCTCTGGGATATAAGGCGGATTAGCAATTACCGCATCGAATTGATGCGCTCCATCGAAATCAGCAACATCGGCATGTACGATTTTTAAATCGTGCTCCAATGCGGCGCCAATTTTTCTCACGTTACGTTCGAGCCATAAAAGTGCAGCGCTCTCCTTCTCAACTGCAGTCAACCTCGCCTGAGGTACTTCGGTTGCGATGCTCAGCGCAAGTGCGCCGGAACCCGCTCCCAAATCGGCAACGTGCGGTTCTGCTAGCGGAGAAATTATTGAAATAACCGTACCGACAATCTGTTCGCTCCCACGTCGTGGGATGAGCACACCGGAACAGACATCAAGAGTGGGCTCTCGAAAATATGCTCTGCCGGTTAAGTATTGAAACGGCTCCCCGGTCTTTCTTTTGTTGATCCACATCCTTAACATTTCTTCTTCATCTTGTTCGAAATGATCGCGTAAAAGCACGTGTGTTCGAGAGAGTCCTGTTGCTTCTGAGAGAAGTATTAGAGAATCTAGCGGAGCATACAAACTCACCTTGATAAGTGCTTGTTCTGCCTATTGCAACAGTTTGCGAGCGCCACTCATAATTATTTAGCCAGCCGCTAAACGAGTTGCCTTATCAGCATCAATTAACGCTTGAATAACTGGATCTAATTCACCATCTAGCACAACTGAGAGGTTATTCGCTTTGAAATTGACCCGATGATCACTCAATCGGTTCTCAGGGAAGTTATATGTTCGAATTCGTTCGCTCCGATCGACCGTTCGAATTTGGTTCTTTCGCTCAGCAGCCGCTGCCGCTTCTTGGGCTTCCACCGCTGCCGCTAGCAATCGCGCCCGCAAAATGCGCAGGGCTGATTCTTTATTTTGAAGCTGACTCTTTTCGTTCTGACATGAGACCACGATTCCAGTTGGAACGTGGGTCAAACGCACCGCGCTATCTGTGGTGTTGACGCTCTGTCCGCCTGGACCACTCGATCGATAGACATCAACGCGAACATCATTCATATTCAACTCAACATCAATTTCATCAGCCTCAGGCAGGACTAATACACCCGCTGCGGATGTGTGAATACGTCCTTGAGATTCCGTCTCAGGAACGCGTTGCACTCGATGAACTCCGCCCTCAAATTTCAATTTTGCATATGGCGCTCTACCTGGTTCGACTACGCCCTTACTTTTTATGGCAATCGAGACATCTTTATAGCCACCAAGATCGCTCTCAGTGGCATCAATAATCTCCGCCTTCCATCCTTGAACTTCTGCGTAACGTAAATACATTCGAAGTAAGTCACCTGCAAAGAGCGCAGACTCTTCTCCACCCGCACCCGCCTTAATTTCCATAATCACATCGCGATCATCATTTGGGTCCCGCGGCAGCAACAATTCTTCAAGCGCCTGCGCTGCATCCACCTCTGCGCTCTCTAACGAAGGAAGCTCGCTGGCAAACGACTCATCTTCTTTCGCCAACTCGCGCGCGGCAGCAAGATCTTCATTGGCAGAACGCCAACGTTTGTAGCCAGCAACTATTGGGCCAAGTTGTGCGTAGCGTTTTCCTAATTGCCGTGCTTTACCGCTATCACCATGGATCGCTGGATCAGCTAACTGCGCTTCGATGGCTGCATGTTCAGCAACCAGATCATCTGCGCTAGCAAACCGATCATTCATTATGTATTCGCCTTCCAATTAAAAAACCGCACCAGCCTGCGCAGGCAGGCAACGGTGCGGTTTAAGTAAAGTTATTTTTTGTTAGCTGATTTCTTCAAACGCTCTTCGAAGCGTGCAACTCGTCCACCAGTGTCGAGGATTCGTTGCTTGCCGGTGTAGAACGGGTGGCATACCGAACAGACATCAACGGAAATTGCGCCGCTTTTCGCAGTAGAGCGGGTGGTGAATACTTCGCCGCACGAGCAGGAGACTTTTGTCTCGACATACTCTGGATGAATCTCAGCTTTCATTGTCATACTCCATTTCATTGCGCTGGGTCGAAACTGCCGGAGCAATTTCGTGAGCCAGCAACGTGTAGAGGGTTAAGGGTACTGATAGCCCTGGAACAGAGCCAATCCGCACTCTTTCTGGCCGGTTTAGTGGCCGGAACTACAGGCTACTTATCGCCTTCTGAGCCTGGTCCAACCGTCGTCTTCTGGACCTGCATCAAGAACTCGACGTTGGATTTGGTTCCCTTCATCTTCTCAAGGAGAAGCTCGAGGGCTTGTTGTGGATCGAGCGCATGGAGCACGCGACGTAATTTCCAGACAATGTTGAGCTCTTCGGCGCCCATGAGAATCTCTTCTTTACGAGTTCCGGAGGCATCAACATCGACAGCTGGGAATATTCGCTTATCTGCCATTCGGCGATCTAACTTCAACTCCATATTTCCAGTGCCCTTGAATTCTTCGAAGATAACTTCATCCATGCGGGAACCGGTATCGATAAGTGCAGTTGCAAGAATGGTGAGTGAACCGCCATCTTCAATGTTACGTGCAGCGCCAAAGAATTTCTTTGGCGGATAGAGCGCTGCCGAATCAACACCACCCGAAAGAATACGACCGCTTGCAGGAGCTGCGATGTTGTAAGCGCGACCAAGACGCGTAATCGAATCAAGGAGCACAACAACATCGTGTCCTAATTCAACTAGCCGCTTAGCACGCTCAATTGCAAGTTCCGCAACAGTGGTGTGGTCTTCAGCTGGGCGATCGAAAGTTGATGAGATCACTTCACCTTTAACCGAACGTTGCATATCTGTAACTTCTTCAGGACGCTCATCAACCAAAACAACCATTAAATGACATTCTGGATTGTTCGTGGTGATTGCATTTGCAATCGATTGGAGGACCATTGTCTTACCAGCCTTAGGTGGTGAAACAATCAATCCTCGTTGTCCCTTTCCAATTGGTGCGATGAGATCGATTACCCGTGTAGTCAACACGTTAGGCAAGGTCTCAAGACGTAACCGCTCTTGCGGATAGAGCGGAGTGAGCTTGTTAAATTCAACGCGATCGCGTGACTCTTCTGGATCCATCCCATTGATGGTGTCTAAACGAATCAGCGCATTGAACTTCTCACGACGTTCACCCTCACGTGGCTCACGAACAGCACCAGTGATGACATCACCTTTGCGCAGTGAGTAGCGGCGCACCTGCTGCATTGATACATACACATCATTTGGACTTGGTAGGTAGCCAGCAGTTCTTACAAACGCATAATTCTCGAGAATGTCGAGCAATCCTCCAACAGGAATCAAGACATCATCTTCACGAATAGTCATATCGCGCTCGCCTCGATCGCGATTTCGGTCGCCACGGTCACCACGGTCGCCACGATCACGGTGTCGATCTCGTCGGCCGCCATCTCGATCTCGGTCTCGGTCGCGGTCTCTATCTCTCTCGCCACGATTACCCCTGTTATCGCGGTCGCGATTGCGATCCCCACGATCGCCAGAACGCTCCTCAGAATCGCTTGACTGCGAACCCTTCGAGTTGCTCTCGCGCTGATTCTCGCGATCGTCTCGCTCATCAGACTCTTCAGAATCGTTATCGTCTTCATCATCACTAGCGTCTTTAGATTGGGAACGCTTTGAATTCTCATTGCGGTTTTGATTCCGCTCTTTTCGACGCTCGTCACGCTCCTGTTGACGCGCCTCTTTCTCTTTTGCCGCGGCGGCGCGATTGGCTGCCTGAAGATCGGCGATTGCCTGGACTAGATCTCCTTTGGCTAACTTCGCAGCGCCTTCAATTCCCAACTGGGTGGCGACTTTACGAAGTTCTGGCAACAACATGGCTGAAAGATCGCCAGCTGGCTTTGCCTTTCGAGTACTTACTTCACTCACTATTCCTCATTCATCATGCTTGGGTTAATTTGGGTTACTTCGGTTTTAGTTGGATCTTTTTGACCGATTCTGAATCTCTGGTTCTCTCGCTGAACGCTGGGAAGTAATTGAGATTATGCGCAGATTTCTAGATATTTAGGTTTGCTAATTTTTCTAGAATCTCGACCTATTCGGGAAATATCCCGGAGCGAGGGCTTAAGCGTAACACCGGAGGGTGGGTGGAGCGCAAATCGCAAAATTAAGGTTGGCGGTGCTGATTTAGGCGCGGACTCGAAGAGGCACGCGGCGACTAGCCGTTATATATATGAGCACCTTGGCTGCTGACTCCGACGATCTGACTAGTGAACGCCCCTGCGCCAGCTCGTGCAATCTCTTGTGCATCAGCAACGCTTCCTGCGTGGAGAGCAAGAACGGTAGGACCAGAGCCGGAGATAAATGCAGCAACGCCTGCTTCTCTCAAAGTCATCATCAATTCATAACTCTTAGGCATTTGGCTCTGGCGATAGAACTGATGAATTCGATCTTCAGTTCCAGCAAAAAGTAACTCTGGTTTACGAGACAACGCTTCAACCATGAGTGTGCTTCGTGAAATATTCACCGTTGCATCAATGTGAGGAATAGTCTCAGGCAAAAGCGCACGAGCTTTCTTCGTTGCCACTTCGCCTGAATTAGATGGGATAAATGCAATTGCCATAATCCGCAGATCTACCGGAATGGAGATCGCTTTACCTGAACCATCTTCAACCCATGCGATTGTTGCACCGCCATGGAAAGCAGCAGCGACATTGTCAGGATGGCCCTCAATTTCCGTTGCAAGCGCCAATAAATCGCTATCCGTTAAACGCTCGCTCCCTGATATAACTAAGGAGCGCGCAAGAAATAATCCACCAATGATGGCGCTGGACGAAGAGCCCAGCCCCCGTCCGTGGGGAATCGCATTCAACGCACGAAGTGCAAGTCCGCGTGGTCGACCACCCATGTGATCAAAAGCAGCATTCATCGATGCAATAACCAAATTCTTTTCATCCGTGCGAATCGTCTTTGCGCCTTCGCCAGCAACTTCTACATCTAAACCGGGTTCATCTAAAACCTGCGCCGCATAACCATCATAAATTTCAAGAGCTAATCCAAGGCAATCAAATCCTGCTCCGAGATTTGCACTTGTTGCCGGAACGCGAACTGTTACCGGTGTCGCACGAAATGTCGGACGAGAGACCATTAAGACAACTCCAAAACCTTTGCCGCTTCAGCAAGCGAGACTGGGATAACAATAGGGTCTGCCGAGCCTTCGAGCGCCCATTGCACATCCTTTAAACCATTACCAGTTACCGTGATAACGATCTTCTGATCCTTTGGTAACCGCCCAGCTGCTTTTGCCTTGAGCAAGCCCGCAAGTCCAGCAGCTGAAGATGGCTCACAAAAGATTCCTTCGCGCCCTGCAATGAGTCGATATGCGCTCAAAATTTCTTCATCGGTAACGGATTCGATACGTCCATTGGATTGATCACGGGCCGCCTCTGCCTCTTTCCACGAAGCTGGATTACCAATCCGAATCGCCGTTGCAATGGTCTCGGGTTTCTCAACAATCGCGCCGCGGACAATCGGAGCCGCTCCCTCTGCTTGATAGCCCCACATCTGAGGTAAAGATTTTGCAATGCGATCGCGGTGATACTCCTGGTAGCCCATCCAATAAGCAGTGATATTTCCAGCATTTCCAACTGGCAAGGCGTGGATGTCGGGCGCAAATCCCAAGGTATCGATGATTTCAAATGCTGCCGTCTTCTGTCCTTGTAAACGATATGGATTAACTGAGTTCACCAGAGCAACTGGATAGTTATCTGCCAGTTGGCGAGCAAGAGTTAAACAATCATCAAAATTGCCATCTACTTGTAAAAGTTTTGCGCCATGTATCACTGCTTGAGCTAATTTGCCCATAGCAATTTTTCCTTGTGGTACGAGGACTGCAGGGATCATCCCCGCTTTAGTCGCATATGCAGCAGCGCTTGCGCTGGTATTTCCAGTTGATGCACAGACCACAACTTTTGCACCATCTTCAGCAGCTTTACTCATCGCCATTGTCATGCCGCGATCTTTGAAGGAGCCAGTTGGGTTTGAACCTTCTACTTTGACCCAGACCTCACCATTTAACATTTCAGAGAGAACGCATGCGTATACCAATGGCGTGCCACCCTCATTGAGCGTGACTATCGGCGTCTTCGAAGTGACTGGCAATCGGTGGCGATACTCATTAATTACTCCGCGCCATGGACGTGCCTGTTTCTTACCAAACATCAGTTACTCCCACCCTCAACGCGAATCACGCTTTCAACGGAGCGAACAGTGTCGAGCTTGCGAAGCCCCTCGACAGTTTCAGCAAGCGCAGCATCCGTTGCTGTGTGGGTCACGACGATAAGTTCTGCTTGTGCGCCGCGACCATCTTGCCTAACTGTTTGGATTGACACTGCATGAGATGAAAAAACATTAGCTACAGAGGCGAGCACGCCTGGGCGATCGTTGACATTTAATCTAATGAGATATCGAGTGAGCGTCTGACCCATCGGAGCGATGTCACGCTCGGCGTAGGTGCTCTCCTTCGGCCCTAATCCACCAATCACCTTATGTCGCGCAACAGCGACTAGATCCCCGAGCACTGCAGATGCTGTTGGCGCGCCACCTGCTCCGCGCCCATAAAACATCAGCTCTCCTGCAGCTTCTGCCTCGACGAAAACTGCATTAAAAGAATTTCGCACAGCAGCGAGTGGATGGGTATTTGGAATAAGCGCTGGATGAACTCGAACGGCAATTCTTCCATCAGGAGTTAATTCGGCAATCGCAAGAAGTTTAACGACATGTTCCATATCCGAAGCAATCTTGACAACATCTGCGGTAATTCCAGATATTCCCTCGCGATATACATCGTTACCACTTACTCGAGAGTGAAAGGCAAGACTTGCAAGAATTGAAGCCTTCGCTGCTGCATCAAAACCTTCGATATCGGCCGTTGGGTCTGCTTCAGCATATCCAAGTGATTGCGCCTCTTTTAAGGCAGCTTCGAAAGTGATTCCATCATCAGACATTTTGCTTAGTATGAAGTTGGTCGTTCCGTTCACGATTCCCATGACTCGCAGAACATGATCGCCTGCAAGTGAATCTCGTAGTGGACGAATAATTGGAATGGCACCCGCAACAGCAGCTTCGAAATAAAGATCAACGTTATTCTTTGCCGCTGCTTCAAAAAGTTCTCCACCATGTTGGGCAAGTAACGCCTTATTTGCGGTGACTACAGATTTGCCCGAGTTAAGCGCATCGAGAATTAAAGTGCGAGCAGGTTCGATGCCACCGATAACTTCGATAATGACATCAATACTGGGATCATTAACAACAGCATGGGCATCGGAGGTGATTTTTACTCCCGCGCGCTCAAGTTCGGGGCGAGCTTTCTTCGCATCATTAATAGCCACTGCTATTAACTGTAGATTTGCCCCTGCGCGAGCAGCGAGATCGTCATGGCCGGCAACCAACTGCGCAGCAACGCAACTACCTACTGAGCCAGCGCCAAGAAGCCCGACTGATATCGAGCGTTGCAACGGTTCATTTCCCACTGGCTAACTCTCCCACACTGACCCATCGTGAGGCGCTCTCTCGCGAGGAACCCGACGAGTTATCCCTCTTCTAGCGCCAATAAATCGGAGATTTTCTCGCGCCGAATGATGGTGCGCGCTGTTCCATCAGCAACCACAACAACTGGCGGGCGGAGAATGTGGTTGTAGTTGCTTGCCATGCTCCTGCCATATGCCCCGGTGGCTGGAATTGCAAGGATGTCACCGGGCACGATGTCACTGGGAAGTGCGATCTGACGAATCACGATATCGCCGCTCTCACAATGTTTTCCAACTACCCGACTATCAGCTGCCGGCGCATTGGAATTTCTATTTGCAAGGAGCGCCGAATATTCCGCTCCATATAGTGAGGGACGAATGTTGTCGCTCATGCCACCATCAACCGATATATAGGTGCGCGTCTTGCCATCTTCTAACAGGACATCTTTCACAGTACCCACTCGATACAACGTGACCATTGCTGGCCCGACGATAGCTCGCCCCGGTTCAATCGCAACAGATGGAATCTCGATTTCATACTTAGCGCACTGCTGCGTCAATGCGTCGTGAATTCTGGTGAGCACGCTCTCGATATCCATCGGATCATCTGAATCTACGTAAGCGATTCCAAAGCCGCCACCAAAATCTAAATGATGCAAGAGCACACCGTGGCTTTTCTGCACGTCCGCAATAAATTTTACTAAGCGTTCAACTGCCAAGATGTGGCCGGTCTCATCGAAAATTTGAGAACCAATATGACAATGCACGCCTTCTAGAGTGATGTTCGCTGCATTCAAAGCGGTAGCAGCGGCCAACATCGCTGCGCCACTTGCAATCGAAAATCCGAATTTCACATCTTCATGAGCTGTAGCAATAGATTCATGTGTGTGGGCTGAGATACCTGGGGTTAATCGTAGAAGAACTGATTGCTTCTTCCCCAAGTTCCCAGCGATTGAGTTAATTCGATCAAGCTCAATGAGTGAATCTGCAACAATAAATCGAACGCCAACTTTAATGGCTTCCTCAATCTCATCAACTGATTTGTTATTACCATGAACTTCAATTCGATTTGCAGGGAACTTTGCCGCTAGCGCGACTGCCAACTCTCCGCCGGTGCAGACATCAAGATTGACTCCATCTTCAGCTAACCATTTTGCGGTAGCAATCGAGGTAAACGCTTTACTTGCGTAATAAACATTTGAGCGAGAGCCAAAAATTTTCTCCATTGCCTCTTTGAATTTCACTGCACGGGCGCGAAAATCTGCTTCATCGAGAATAAAAACAGGCGTACCGAACCGCTCGGTTAATTCAGAGACCGATAGCCCTCCCAAAAAGAGCTCACCACTTGTCGCATCGGTTCGCGCGGTTACAGGCCAAATCGCTGGGTTAAGTCGCGCTTTCGTATTTGCCATTACATTCGCTCCGGTGCGCTCACGCCAAGGAGTGTTAATCCGTTAGCGAGTAATTGTCTGGTTGCAGAACAGAGTAGCGCTCGAGAGGTATGGAGTGCGCTAGCTTTTTCATCGCCCATAGGTAGAACTCTGCAATCGTTATAAAAACGGTGATAGAGCCCCGCAATCTCCTCGAGGTACCTGGCCACTTTATGCGGTCCCCGTACTTGCGCCGCCGCTAGAACTACCTGCGGGAATTGCGCGAGCGCACCCGCCAATTCGTTCTCCCGTTCGTGAACGAGCAGCTCTGCTTGGAAATCTTCCAGCTTCATAGAGACGCCAAGTTCGCTGGCGTTTCGCAACAGTGCGCTGATACGCGCATGCGCGTACTGCACGTAGTACACAGGGTTGTCGTTGGAGTGCTTTTTCATTAGATCGACATCTAAGGTGAGTGGGGTATCTGTTGGATATCTACTCAGTGTGTAGCGAGCTGCATCCACTCCAACTTTTTCGACAAGCTCTTCTAAGGTGATGATTGTCCCAGCGCGCTTGGATAGTTTTACCTCTTCGCCATTTTCAAAAATCTTCACCATCTGGCCGATGAGAACTTCAATATTTTGCTCAGGATCATCGCCAGCACACGCGACTAGCGCTTTCAGTCTGCCTACATACCCATGATGATCGGCGCCGAGTAAATAAATACATAAATCAAAACCACGCGCCCGTTTATCTAGATAGTAAGCAGTATCCGAGGTGAAATAGGTGAGCTCACCATCAGCTTTGACTAATACTCGATCTTTATCATCGCCATAATCTGTCGTACGCAACCAGGTTGCACCGTCTGCCTTAAAGATGTGGCCCTTATCTTCAAGACGTTGTGCAACAGTTGCGACAGCACCTGAATCATGAAGTGATTTTTCGGAGTACCAAACATCAAAGTGAGTGCCAAAAGTTTTGAGCACGCCTTTTTGCTGCTCGAGCTGAAGTCGATACCCGGCATCACGAAATGCGGCGAGCGCATCTGAACCTTCTTTTTGAAGGATCGTTGGGTCTTCGCTAACAATCTCGCGAGCGAGATCTTGAATGTATCCGCCGTGGTATCCATTCTCGGGAGTGGGCAAACCATGGGCAGCAGCATGGAGAGAAGCTGCAAAGAGTTCCATCTGTGTGCCACGATCGTTTATATAAAACTCGCGCGTAACTTTCGCACCAGCAGCGATTAACACTCGTGCAATGGAATCTCCTACCGCCGCCCATCTAGTGTGGCCAAGATGAAGTGGGCCTGTCGGGTTTGCGCTAATGAATTCCAAATTAATCCGAACACCAGAGAGCGCATTACCGTTACCGAAATTGGCGCCTTGCGTGAGAACTTCCCGAACAATCGCGCTCTGCGCTCCTTGTGCCAAAGTGATGTTAATAAAACCGGGACCTGCGATATCAACTTTCGCAATCCCAGGAATTTGAGAGAAGAACGGGGCGAGGAGCGAGGCTAATTCGCGGGGGTTTCTTCCTGCGGGCTTTGCCAGTTGGAGCGCTATGGAGGTGGCGTAATCACCATGGTCGCGATTCTTTGGGCGCTCGAGCGGAAACTCTGCCGGTGCTGGCGCCGGCCCAATATCGAGCCCCGAACCGGCAAGCGCTGCCGACAAGCGCTGGGTTAACTCCTCTGGATTCACACCCATAAGGGTATCGGCCTTACCCTTAGCCAGGTAACGCGCCACCTTCTTACGCGGGAGTGGTGAAATGGCAGACACGCAGGTCTTAGGAACCTGTGACTTCGGTCGTGTGGGTTCAAGTCCCACCTCCCGCACCAGATAACAAATATTTCATTGCTAGTTGTCGTTGCCAGTTCTCGCTAGCAAAGTTTTGGAGTGAAGTTGTGAAGTTACGCGATCTCGTGCAAGAGAAATATGTAGGTCGATTTTATTTTGCGCGCTTCGTTTCAAATGTAGGAAATGGAATGGCTCCAGTTGCACTCGCATTTGCAGTGCTTGATCTTCCAAATGGCAACGCAACACTTCTTGGAACAATTCTTGGAATCAACACTGTTGCTCTGCTTATTATGTTTCCCTTTGGTGGCGTTATTGCCGACCGCTATGGCAGAGCGAAGTGGATTGCCTATGGAGATGTATTAACTGCGCTGTTGCTCTTCTTCCAAGTTTCTTTCTTTGCAACTGGCAACGTTCCGTTCTGGGTATTTGTCGTAGTCAATGTTGGATGCGGTTTACTTCTTGGAATTTGGTGGCCAGCTTTCAATGGTGTCTTGCCGGCACTTCTGCCTGAACGAGCGCTTCAGAAGGCGAATGCGCTCAATAACATGTTCTCGAATACTGCCTTAATCATTGGCGCCGCTCTGGGTGGCATCTTGGTGAGTACTGTCGGAAGCACAACTGCTCTCGCAGTTGATGCTGCAACTTTTCTTGTTGCAGGGCTTGTCGTTTATACCTTCAAACATGTGACGCCACCTATGGAAATTGTCGAAAACACAATGCTTCATGATTTAAAAGAGGGATGGCGTGTTTTCACCTCATTTCGTTGGCTAGTCGTGATTGACATCTGCTTCGCCTTTATCGTGATGTCTTGGGCAGCAGGAGAAAATGTGCTTGGACCCTTGGTTGCACGTGAGAAATTTGATGGAGCAAAGTCTTGGTCCATGGTGCTTACTGCCGTCTCAATCGGTTTGATTGTTGGCTCGTTTGTTGCCATGAGGTTCCATCCAAAGTACCCCATGCTTACCATGATGTGCCTAACTGTTTTTCTCGCTATCTATATCTGGACTATCGCAAAACCTCAGCCGCTTTGGATCATCATTATCGCTGCCTTTTTATGGGGCGTTGTCTTCGATCTTTGGAAGACTATTTGGGATACCGCCTTGCAGACCAGAATTCCACGCGAAGCTCTCTCGCGAGTGGCTGCTTATGACGGGGTGATCGTCATGCTCTTTCGCCCGGTTGGCCTCGCGCTTGCTGGCCCTTTTGCGGAAAAATTTGGAGTAGAAACAACGCTCAACGGAGCAGCAATCCTTGTCGTGCTTGCCATTCTCTTTTCTCTCTTATTCCCAGAGGTACGAAAGTTTGAACGACTTCAACAAGACCGCTAAAACCATTTCTCTCTCTCGCGGGAAATTTCTTCTGCTAGTTCTCGCATTGCTTTCCCGCGATGGCTAATTGAATCTTTGAGCTCTGGATCCATCTCACCGGTAGTCTGGTTAAACCCAATAGGTATGAAAATTGGGTCATAACCAAAACCTTTTTCACCGCGAGGTGCGTCAATTAAATTACCCACCATCTCCGCTCGAAGAACCATTTCATAACCCCGCGGTGCGACAAATGCTGCTGCACATACAAATTGTGCTCTTCGATTACTTACACCATCCATTTCATGCAAAACTCTATTTAAGTTTGCCTGATCATCTCCATGCACTCCGCTGTAGCGCGCAGAAAAAATCCCAGGAGCTCCCCCGAGGTGATCGACAGCTAATCCACTGTCATCGGCAATTGCCGGCAAATTAGTGAAGTGCGAGACTGCTCTAGCTTTTAAGAGTGCATTGCCTTCGAAAGTATCTTCTGTCTCTGCTACATCAGCGAGATCTGGAAAAGCATCTGTACCAAGTAATTTCACGCCAGGTAAAGTACTTGCAAAGATGCGCTCGAGCTCTCTTATTTTTCCTTTATTTCGAGTGGCGAGGACTATCTCCACTTGCGCTCCACTTAGGTTAAAGCTTTTTTCTGAAGCGTAGCTAATTGACTACAACCATGTAGAGCTAGATCTAACAGGCTATCTAAGAGAGCGCGATCAAATGGATCGCGTTCTGCGGTTCCTTGAACTTCAACAAATTTTCCAGAACCCGTACAAACGATATTCATATCAGTCTCAGCGCGAACATCCTCTTCATAACAGAGATCGAGCATTGGCTTACTATCAATAATTCCTACAGAGATTGCAGAAATGGAATCGGTGATAGGAGATTTGCTCATAATATTTTTTGCCATTGCCCAGGTGATTGCATCAGATAGCGCGACATAGGCGCCAGTGATTGCTGCGGTACGAGTTCCACCGTCTGCCTGGAGCACATCACAATCAAGAATGATGGTGTTTTCACCTAAAGCTGACATGTCTATAACTGATCGAAGTGAACGCCCGATTAATCGGGAGATTTCTTGGGTTCTGCCTCCAAGTTTTCCTTTAACGCTCTCCCGATCAGAACGGGTATGAGTGGCGCGTGGCAACATCGAATACTCGGCTGTAACCCATCCCTTACCTTGACCCTGCATCCATCGCGGCACGCCCTCAGTAAAAGATGCCGTGCAGAGAACTCGAGTCATTCCAAACTCAACGAGAACTGAACCTTCGGGATGTGTTGACCAATTGCGAGTAAAGCGAACCTCACGCAGTTGATTATTCGCTCTGCTATCAATCCGTGCTGGTGAGCTCATAATGTAAGCGTATCCACTGATCGAACTTCCGGACCGAGAAAACGTCGTGCAAGCGCAGAAAAAGTTCGAGTGTCGCCTGTGGCGAGAAATCGATGCGTCGGTGGAGTTGAATGATCTGTTCGTTCGAGCCCGGCATCAGCAAGAATTCGATAGAGATCTTTCGCAGTCTCCTCAGCGCTCGAGACAAGCGTCACTTTCTCACCAACAACGTAAGAAATAATTCCCGTGAGTAACGGATAGTGGGTGCAACCTAGAACCAAGGTATCGACATCCGCTTCAATAATCGGTTTCAAATATCCTTGAGCAATCTTAAGAATCTCTTGACCAGAAGTTTCACCGCGCTCAACATAAGAGACAAAGAGCGGACAAGGTATTGCAGTAATTTGCAAATGAGGTGCAGCGGCAAAGGCATCCACATACGCTCGAGAATCAATTGTTGTTTGCGTGCCAATGACGCCAACCTTGCCATTGCGAGTTGCTGCTACCGCGCGCCGAACGGCAGGTTGAATAACTTCAATTACAGGGATGCTGTAACGCTCACGCGCATCTCGAAGCATTGCAGCGCTTGCAGTGTTACATGCAATCACAATTGCTTTCACGCCTTGATCCACCAAGTTATCCATGATTTCTAATGCGAAGGAACGGACCTCTGCTAACGGGCGCGGACCATACGGGCCACGAGCAGTATCGCCTACATACAAAATCGGTTCGTTGGGAAGTTGGTCGAGAATCGCACGTGCGACCGTTAAACCTCCGACGCCAGAGTCAAACACACCAATCGGGGCGTTCGGATCACCAGTCAGCGAACTCATAGGAGGAGCCTAAGCCCAAAGTTGTCCTTCTAGGCGTTCTTCCGCCTCAGAAATATCGCCGTGGTAAATACCGGTCGAGAGATATTTCCATCCTGCATCACAGAGAATGAAGGCAATGTCTGCGCTCTTACCGCTCTTCACAACTTCATTACCGATACCGATTGCTGCGTGCAAGATTGCGCCCGTTGAAATACCAGCAAAAATTCCCTCTTCATCAAGGAGCTGACGAACTCGCCTTACTGAATCATGGGCACCCACAGAGAATCTTCGAGTGAGGACTGTTGGATCAAATAACTCGGGAATAAAGCCTTCATCAATATTTCGCAGTCCATAAACCAATTCACCGTAGCGCGGTTCTGCTGCAATAATTTCTACATCTGGTTTATGTTGGCGGAAAAAGCGCCCGGTGCCCATCAAAGTTCCAGTTGTACCAAGTCCAGCAATAAAGTGTGTGATTGTTGGTAAATCCTCTAAAAGTTCAGGGCCAGTACCGTGGAAGTGCGCCTCCGAGTTTGCAGGATTTCCATATTGATAGAGAAAGACCCAGGTGGGATTCTCTTTTGCTAACTCTTTCGCCACTCGAACTGCTTCGTTTGAACCTCCAGCGGCAGGTGAGGAAATAATTTTTGCTCCCCACATTTCAAGCAATTGCCGACGTTCAACTGATGTGTTCTCTGGCATCACGCAGATCATTTGATAGCCACGCAATTTGGCAATCATCGCAAGTGAGATTCCAGTATTTCCCGAAGTAGGTTCTAATATCGTTGAACCAGGTTTTAGTAGACCTTCGGCTTCAGCTTTTTCAATCATGTACAGCGCAGCGCGATCTTTAACCGATCCAGTTGGATTGCGATCTTCCATCTTCGCCCACAAGCGAACATTTGGTGCCGGTGAAAGTTTTGGTAATCCGATTAACGGGGTACGTCCAACTGATTCTACGAGCGAGTTAAATCGCGCCACTGCGGTTCGCTCCACCTGCAACGGCAGGCAGGATGGTCACGTTATCGCCCGCATTGAGTGCAAGATCTAGTCCACCAATAAACCGGACATCTTCATCGTTGACATAAACATTGATGAAGCGAAGTAAGGCGCCATTTTCCATTAGTCGCTCTTCGAGACCATTAAATTGTTTTCCAAGATCAGCAATCAGATCCCGGAGCGTCGCACCTTGAGCGGTGACCGTCTTCGCACCTGCGGTAAACGGACGCAAGATGGTGGGAATTCGGACTTCAATATTGTTGATGGCGTTAGCGCTCATCCTCTTATTATCGCGCAGAGCGTTGCTATCTGCTAATCGCCAATGATTTCTACTGGCTCCTCGCTAACTTCACCATTAATTATGCGGAAAGAACGGAACTCACTTCTAGATGCAATCTCTTCGCGAGTAGAGAGCAGCACATAATGCGCATCAGGCTCGCCCGCGTAGGCGATATCGGTGCGCGAGGGGTAAGCCTCTGTTGAGGTATGCGAGTGGTAGATCACTACGGGGAGCTCATCGCGATCATCGAGCTCTCGATAGAGGGCAAGGAGCGCTTTTGATTCAAATTCATAGAAGGTCGGGGAGTAAGCCGAATTCTCCATGGGGATATGGCGAGCCGGGCGCCGGTCGCTGGCACTGCCCGCAATTACTCCACAGGCTTCGATCGGATGTTCCCGCTCAGAGTGCTCCCAAAGCGCTGCCACTAACTCCGAGCTGATCTTCAAAACCATGAGGCAAGGGTACGGGGCGAGCCGGAATAACGGAGTCACGCCCATCGAATGTCCGATTTGTCGGATTATTTATTAAAAAAATTTATCTAAATAGGGCTATAGAGGTTGCGATTGCCTCTCTGAGGCCTCACCCTTGTTCTTAATAAGTTTCTCAGGAAGGCAGACCGTTGATATCGGGGCCTGGCTCACTGAGAAGCTTCCTGCGAGCCAAACAGCCTGCAGGTATCCAACAACGGAAGGCATTCACTCTATGTCAAATGCTGTCGCACTAACCGAGGGCCAATACAACTGGATCTATAACGTCCTCTCCTTTGGCCTCATCAGCATGATCGCATGCACCGTGTACACATTGGTTTCACAACCACGTGTACTCCCGAAGTACCGCAAGGCTCTTGTCCTCTCCTCAATGGTTACCTTCATTGCCGGTTACCACTACTGGAGAATTTTCAATTCATTCCACGAAGCTGCAGGCGACGGATACAGCATCACTGTCCGCGGTGCAAACAATGCCTTCAATGAGGGCTACCGCTATGTGGACTGGATTCTTACTGTGCCACTACTTCTTGTTGAAGCAATCGCTGTTTTGGCGCTTGCAAAGGAAGTTGCTTCCTCACTAACAAACCGCCTCGTCATTGCATCCGCATTGATGATTGGTCTTGGTTACCCAGGAGAAATCTCCATGGACAACAACACCAAGATTCTATGGGGCGTACTTTCAACAATTCCATTCCTCTACATCCTTTATGTACTCTTCCGCGAACTTGGCGCATCACTAGAGCGTCAACCAGCAGGAGTTGCAGCAACCGTTGGTCGTCTACGACTTCTTCTCATCGGTACCTGGGGCGTGTATCCAATCTCTTACATGTTCCCGCTCTTCGATATCGGAGCAACTGATGCATTCGTATGGCGCCAGACCGGTTACACCGTTGCGGACGTCTTGGCTAAGTGCGTCTTCGGACTCACGATCTACAAGATCGCTCGTATGAAGTCTGCTGCAGAAGGAATGAAGGAAGAGTAAATCTTCACTCAATTCTAGTTACGACTAGTGAGAACCGGGCAGGGAAACCTGTCCGGTTCTTTTATTTTATTTAACTCTCTCCATCAACACTTAAAATATCTATCAGTATTTCTTGTAGCCAACCTAACCAGGCAAATAAATTAAAGATCCCTTTATCAGGGTTCTCATCGCTCATTGCCGCAAATCTCTCTTGCGCATCGGCAGTAACGTTTAATCTCGTCCCAAGGGCTAGGCGCATATCGTTTAAGCCCATCAGCCACATTTGAGCTTTCTCTTCAGGCAAAATAAAGTGGAGCTCTTCTCGCTTATTTAAACCAGGCGCCGTTAAATCAAGGGCATGATCACCAAGGTGTTCCATCAAAATATCCCGAATTGCATGTGCATGTGATCGCTTTTTTTCGCGAGCGCTATGTTCGGTATATCGCCTAAATTCAGCAGCGTCTCGCTCATCTTTATATGCATCAGGAAGAAGTCGAGCAAGCACAGGATCTTCAGGAAGTGAGTCGTTGCTTGAGATACCCACGACTGCTAGAAGGGGATCTGCAGGTGCATCTCCCTCTCCCAATAATTCAAGAATCTGCTCTGTAAGACTCTTGAGAATCGCGCCCTCGTAGTGGGAGAAGGTTGCGAGTATCTCGCCATTGCGTTTCCGTGAAAATCCACTCATTCGCGCGCCTACCTCATTCGCTCTTTTGCAGGGTGGCCCACAAGCCATATTCGTGGAGCATGGCCACATCATGTTCCATCTCTTCGCGCGTTCCTGAACTCACAACAGCTTTCCCATCATTGTGCACTTGAAGCATCAATTCATGCGCTTTGCTCCGAGAGTATCCAAAGACAGTCATAAAAACATGGGTGACGTATGACATGAGATTGATTGGATCATCCCAAACTATTGTGACCCAAACTTTGTCATGAAGCGTTCGAAGAAATTCCTCAACAGAATCAGAGGGCGTAACTTCCGTGGTTGACTTCATTCTCACTACGCCTCCTATCCTTACCGGATAAGTACTGCAAATGGTTCTCCTTGAGAGCCATTGTATTTTTCGCTCGCCGCAACGGTAACCCGAAAATTCATAAACCCTCGTGATTTAGGGTAGACGATAAATAAATAACCACCATTTAACTCAGAAACTGAACCGGAATCTAAATTTCGCCAGCCAGATTCTCCTTTAACCTGCAGCGTCACTACGCCCTCGCGTGGCGCTAGTTGAGCGAGAATCTCCAAAGGTTCTCCTACCTTTGCATAAGCCGGTGCCTGAACTGCTAGCGACCGAGTCACTTTGATGGTGCCAATTTCGCTCTCGCTAGCCATTCGTTCCCAGCTCTCGGTCGTGATTGCGCGGAAAGATAATGCGCCACCAACAACTAGATCAATCTCTGCCGAGCCATCTTTTTCTGTTTTAGTGGCTGAAAGATCTTTCCATGCTTCATCATTCTTTCTTCTGAATTGAAAAATTACATCTAGATTTTCAATTGGGCTCTTATCTTTCAGAGAGAAGAAAGCGGTGATTCTTTGAGTTGCACCATAATCTGTTGCCAACTCACTCTCTTTGAGAGTTGCCACTACAACATCAGGTCCAATTGTCCGGGCAAAGTCCAATATTCCATTGACTGCATCGCTACTAGCCTGGCTCAAAGTCCACTGGACCAGGCCACCGATTCGATATTTTGTTACAAACGCTGCACGCGCGAGGTAGGCACGTTTATCTTGATACCAAGCAGTGCGCGAGGCCGTGCATGAGACTGGCTCGCCAGCTCCGTTCACACCGTTATAAGTTTTTTGATACTTAAAGGAGGCCTCACCGCGCGTTGCGTCGTAAACCGGAGTCGTTCCATACGAGAGCGCCAAATCAGAACCCTTCGCCGCATCAAAAACTGCAGCTTTTGCACCAGGCTTAATTAACGATGCAACATTCTTTGGGCATGTTCCCTCGATCTTGGTCACCCAGTCTCTGCCATACCCCGGAATGCCCACCCAAACTTTCGATGCAGGAATTACTGAGATTGCATATTTGAGCGCAGCTTCCGTCCACTCGAGCGGGCCAATCGGACCAGGTTTTCCTACTGAATAGTCGTACGACATGATTCGAAGGCGATCAATGTATGGGGCAATTCCTGGCCAGTCGTAAACAAAATAAGAGCCCTTACGGCCAGTTTTTGGATCGAATAGGACAGGTGTAGTTACCGATAATAATTTGTCATTCGCACGTAAGCTTGCTGATAATTCAGAGATAAAAAGTGTCCATACCGGTTTTGTCTTAGCCCAAGAAGATGAACCATCAACAAAAGCAAATCCTTCAAGATCAAGATCGATGCCATCAAAGTTATTCGTTACTACCAACTTGGTTATAGTCGAGACTACCTCTTTACGCGTGCTCTCTTTTGAAAGATATCCATACAAAACTAATTTCTTGGTGCCATCAGTGATTGCAGGAAGAATTTTTATTCCTTGAGATCGAAGTAGCTGTACCTGCTCTGCCATTTTTAGCGAAGGATTAGCCGACGTAAATTGATTCTTGATTGTTTTCGAACTCGTGAGTGAGTACCAGAATGGGGAGACCTCACCAATCATCTCTTTGTAAGCGATTGTGCGAGCGACTCCACTGCGAACGCTGTAATAAGGAATCCAGCCGGTGTAGATCTTTCGTGCGGGCTTATTTCCAGACGAGGTTGCAGTTACTGAGTTGGTGGCTGCTGGCGTGGGGTTAGTGGGACTGGCACCAGGACTGGCACCAGGACTGGCACCAGGACTGACAACAGAAGGCGTGGGATTGGCAGCGTGTGCCTGAATTGCTATTGGCGTTAACAATACAAACACAGTAAAAGTGAGAAGTGCTCCAAGGTACTTTCGCACTTTTCTCATGCTAGACATGATATGAGTATCACTGCTTCAAACGACTGTGAATCTCTTTGCATGTTGGGCAGATTTGAAAGTTTTGTGGGTCTCGCGAGGGAATCCACTTCTCACCGCAGAGCGCACGAATGGGTTTACCTGTCACTGCTGATTCAACAATCTTCGCCTTATCCGCGTAGTGTGAGAATCGCTCGTGGTCACCATCATCAGTTCCGGTGTGCTTAGTTTTTGGCGCACTATCAATAATCGATCCCAGGCGCTCTCGAATCCCCACGAACTGCTCCCCCTAAATCTCACTAGATCTCAATAAATCTCGTCTGCAAAATCTCATCCGAATCTGCAACTTTTCGAACTCTCGAAGCTAACGGTCAGGCCTTATGGTGCAAGCCTAGAGGTTCGAGGCGTACCCTTCTCCTTATGGCAGCAACCACCGGGCACCTGAAAGACCTGGTCAGCTCGGATGCGCTCTCCCGTGATGACCTCGAATTGCTCTTGGAGACAGCCGCGCGTTTTGCTGTAAAGCCACTATCAGAATCGAATTTTCTTGCGGGCGAGAGCGTCGTTATATATATGAATAAAGCATCAACACGCACCCGCCTGGCATCGGAGACCGCGGTGGCACACCTCGGTGGCACTCCAATCTTCGTCCGTGGTGATGAGTTACAAATTGGACGTGGTGAGACGATTGCTGACACTGCACGGATCGTGAGCGCATTTGCAAAAGCATTCATTATTAGAACGTACGCACAAAGTGAAGTTTCAGAATTTGCAACATGGGCAAGTATTCCGGTCATCAATGCTCTCACTGATGTAGATCATCCGACGCAACTTCTCGCTGACTGGGTGACTATTCGCGAAGTTTTCGGGAAGAAGATAACTGGACGAAAGTTCACTTACCTTGGCGATGGAAATAACATGGCGAATGCATGGATGCTGATGGGCGCGACTTTGGGCGCTCATGTAACTATTGCGACCCCACCAGGAAAATGGGCACCAGATACCTCTGTCGTCGAACGCGCGCAGAAGATTGCAAACTCGCATGGTGGAACTATCGAATTGACGAACGACCCCGAAGCGGCCGCCCGCGGAGCGAGCGTGCTCTATACCGATGTATGGATGTCCATGGGAGATGCAGAGAGCGTGCGTGAAGAGAAATTGCGTGACTTATCTGAATTTGCCGTAACTAAAAAAATTCTCGATCTCACCGCCTCAGACTCCATATTTATGCACTGCCTACCTGCACACCGCGGCGAAGAGGTGTCGGCAGAGGTTATTGATGGCCCCAAATCAGTTGTTTGGCGTCAGGCGTATCACAGAAGGACAACTATCCAGGCTGTGCTCTACCATTTAATTAATCGAGATTTACGAGGCGCCGCCTCATCCCCCAACAGCGCAGGAAGGTAGCCATGCATATCTTTGTCCCGCGCGAAGGAAAATCTGGTGAACGAAGAGTTGCAATCGTTCCTGATGTGGTTTCGAAATATATCCGCGCTGGTTTTACTGTGGCAGTTGAAAGCGGCGCAGGCGTACATGCTCAAGCAGATGATGCCTCGTTCACTGCTGTAGGAGCAGAGATCGTCTCAGCAACTGGAATCTCGAGTGCGGATGTAATTCTCTCGGTAAATCCACTCACCGCTGCACAATTTGCATCAGTGAAAAAAGGCGCGATAACTATCTCTTTCCTCTCGCCCAACCAATCACTTGATTCGATTGGTGCAGCAGCAAAAGCTGGTGCAACCGCCTTTTCGTTAGAGTTGGTGCCACGTATCTCACGCGCACAATCAATGGATGCGCTGACCTCGCAGGCGCTCTGCGCTGGATATCGCGCTGCGTTGGTTGCTGCAGAGCTTTCGCCACGATTTTTCCCGTTGTTAATGACTGCTGCTGGAACCGTAACGCCTGCAAATGTCGTGGTCCTCGGAGCAGGAGTTGCAGGGCTACAAGCAATTGCTACTGCGCGACGTCTTGGCGCCGTTGTCTCTGCTTACGATGTTCGCCCCGCATCAGCGGATGAAGTTCGATCAATGGGTGCGACATTTATTGATTTGAAGTTAGAGGCTCTCGAAGGCGCTGGTGGTTATGCGCGAGAGATGACCGAAGAGCGCGCAGCAAAACAACGAGAGCTACTTACTCCATATCTTGCTAACGCTGACGTCGTCATCACAACTGCGGCAGTTCCTGGTCGCCCGGCACCACGCTTGGTCACCGAAGAGATGGTTGCGGCGATGAAACCAGGCTCGGTAATCGTGGATCTTGCGGCAGAGAGCGGTGGAAATGTTGCCGGCGCACTTCCCGGCGAGATTGTCGAGAAAAATGGCGTACGCATATGGGGCGGCAAAGATGTTCCGAGCCAACTCGCCTTTCATGCCTCGCAACTCTTTGCAAAGAATTGCATGAACTTACTTCTACTCATGGTTAAGAGTGAGAGCGATGCCAATGGCTCCAATAAGAGCTCCTTACATCTTGATTTTGATGATGAAATCATCGCGGCAAGCGCAGTAACACATGAAGGTGAAGTCCGCCACGAAGGTGCGAGAGCTTCTCTCGCTAATGGCGCAAGTGGAGGTGCTCGATGAGTAGTGGGTTAGCTCTTATTTCAATTTTTGTTCTTGCGGTATTTGTTGGTTTTGAAGTGGTATCAAAGGTCTCCTCGACGCTCCACACTCCATTAATGAGCGGTGCAAATGCGATTCACGGCGTCATTCTCGTGGGTGCAATCATCGTTGCTTCGCATAGCGATAACACGCTTCAACTAAGCCTTTCATTGGTAGCAATTGTCCTGGCGACAATCAATATGGTTGGTGGCTTTGTTGTCACCGATCGCATGCTCGAAATGTTTAAGCCAAAAAAATCACCTACGCCCAAGAGCGATGAGGTGAGGTAACTAAATGAGCCGTGATCTCTATGACCTCATTGGTCTCGTCGCAGCAGTCTGCTTCATTCTGGCGCTTAAAGGTCTTTCACACCCCAAGACCGCTCGGCGGGGCAATTTAATTGGAGCTGCTGGCGCGACTATTGCCACTCTTGTGGTCTTCTTCTATGGAGATCAACTCCCACTGAAAAACCTCCCGCTAATTCTCCTTGCGATTCTCGTTGGTCTGATTATTGGCGTACCTGCCGCGCGCAAGGTACAGCTCACTCAGATGCCACAGTTAGTTGCGCTCTTTAATGGCGTCGGTGGTGGTGCCGCAGCACTTGTTGCCATCGTTGAGTATTTAAAATTGGGTGAAGAGGCAGTTAAAAGTGGCAAACCAATCACAGCGGCTGTTCTGATCGCGACGGTATTTACCGTAGTCGTTGGAACGACATCTTTCACGGGCTCGATTGTTACCTTCCTTAAACTCCAAGAGTTAATGACCACACGCCCAGTCATCTTCCCGGGTGGACGTTTTATTATTGCTGGAAATTTAGTAGCGATTCTTGCATGTAGTGGATGGGTGTACTCCGCTGCGGATACCACTTCGGTCTTGGTGTTAATGGCTCTCTCTGCGCTCTTTGGCATTCTCTTCGTTCTTCCTGTCGGTGGCGCCGATGTTCCGATTGTTATCTCGCTACTTAATGCATTTACTGGCCTTACTGTTGCGGCGAGTGGTTATGTACTCGAGGCAACGCTTCTGATTGTCGCTGGAACTCTTGTTGGCGCATCGGGAACAATTTTGACCAGGTTGATGGCCGAAGCGATGGGTCGCTCCCTCTTTGGCACGCTCTTTGGTGCATTTACTGCAACGGCGAGCGCAGCAGGCGAAGCAGATGCCCGCCCCGTTAAATCTGGATCGGCAGAAGATGTTGCAATCTTGCTTAACTACGCGCGCCGAGTTGTGATTGTCCCCGGCTTCGGACTTGCGGTAGCGCAGGCTCAACACACCGTTCGAGAGCTCGCCGACCTCATGACCGCTAAGGGAATCGATGTTGCTTATGGCATTCACCCTGTTGCAGGTCGTATGCCAGGACATATGAATGTTCTTCTCGCTGAAGCAAATGTTCCTTATGAGCAACTCGTGGAAATGGATGAAATTAATCCAACCTTCCCACAGACCGATGTTTCAATTGTTATTGGCGCCAACGACGTTGTTAATCCTGCGGCGAAAACTACGCCAGGTTGCCCGATCTATGGCATGCCTATTCTTGATGTACAACAGTCGGGAAATATCATCTTCCTCAAGCGATCGATGCGACCAGGCTTTGCCGGTATTGAAAATGAACTTCTCTATGATCCAAAGACAACGTTGCTCTTTGGTGATGCAAAAGCTTCATTAACAAAGGTTGTTAGCGCGCTAAAAGCGCTTTAATTAATCGCTACTTGCCACTCTTAAGACTCTTGCAGCTCCTCTGGAGTGCCATGGATCTTATGGATATCGCTTGGCCGTTTGATGGTAGGGATTCGACCTAACTTTCCTTTTTGGAAATCATCGAAAGCTTGGAGAACTTCGCTCTTGGTGTTCATTACAAAAGGCCCCATCCAGGCAACAGGCTCTTTGATGGGCTCACCACCGAGAATGAAAACATCCATCTGTGGCATCCGTGATTCTTGTTTATCGTCAGCCGAGATAATTATTGAATCGCCAGGGCCAAATACTGTCATCTGTCCAGATTTCACTGGACGACGCTCAAGGCCCATCGAACCAAAACCATTAAGAGTGTAAGCAAGTGCATTGAAATCTTCGCGCCATGGCAATCGAAGTTGTGCACCCGGTGAGAGCGTTGCGTGTATCAAAGTAATAGGAGTGCGAGTGCGCCCTGGGCCGTTATGTCCGGCAACCTCTCCGGCAATTACGCGAAGGAGTGCGCCGCCATCATGCGATGCAAGGAGCGCAACATCGTTTGCGCGAACATCTTGATATGCAGGTGGGGCCCACTTCTGCGCTTTAGGAAGATTGACCCAAAGTTGAAATCCATGGAAGAGACCACCGCTGACAACTAAATGCTCGGGTGGAGTTTCGATATGGAGAATGCCTGCACCCGCTGTCATCCATTGGGTATCACCGTTGGTGATGGTGCCGCCGCCGCCATTGCTATCCATATGGTCGAAAATTCCATCGATGATGTAGGTGACGGTTTCAAAACCACGATGTGGGTGCCATGGAGTTCCCTTTGGTTCACCCGGTGCATATTCCACCTCACCCATTTGATCGAGGTGAATGAAAGGGTCGAGTTCGGCGAGATCGATGCCGGCAAAGGCGCGGCGCACAGGGAATCCTTCCCCTTCAAAACCTTGTGGCGCTGTGGTGACTTGTTTGACGGTTCGCGGACGGCCCTTCTCAGAGGTGAGGGTGGCATCAACGCGCGGGAGGATGGTGATGTCAGGGACGGTAACTGCTGGCATCTTTTCACTCCTATTTCTGGCTAATCTGGTTGAAACTTCAACCATCCACAACTATATAACCAATCTCATTGGCAGCGCATTCCCAAACTTAAACCTAGTTATCAACAAGAGACCTCAATTTCGGCGAACATGTCAGCATCACCGAGAAGTATCCCCCCATGAATTTTCTCGATCATCGAGTCAGTGAGATCAAAGCTGCTCGTCCCAGCGCTCAGAATTTGACTGAGTTAACTTCGCTCTCTTGCTACGAATTGACCCCCGACGGTCGAGTAGAGCTCCTCGCCGCCCTCGAGAAACATCTCTCATGGCTCACCTCTCATATCAATCAGGTCACCTACCTCATCTCTCTCGATCAACCAGGTGCGCAATCTGCTGGAGCATTTGAAGGATATGGTGCAAGCGGTGGAGCAATTACCTCTGATCTCAATGATCAAGAACGGGAAGAGATAGCGGCCGCACTTCGAATTAGTCCAAATAGCGCTCAACATAGAATCGATACCGCAAACCTTTTAGTCCATCACCTTCCGGAAACTACTCGCGCTCTCGCAGAGGGATCAATCTCCACTGCACACGCCAATGCCATCGCCCGGGAGAGCGCACCACTTATCTATGGCGGCGCAGATAAATCTGTAATAGCCAAGATTGAGGCGAAGGCGCTCTCTAGCGCAGAATTCTCTACGCCAAATCAGATAGCGGTTGCGATTCGAAAGGCTGTTGCACAAGCTTCGCCTCAGGATTTTGAAGAGAAGTTTATAAGTGCGCGAGAAGAGCGGAGAGTTATTTGCTATCCCGAGCGCGATGGTATGTCGACTATCTCTGCTCTGTTAACAGCGCCTGATGCGCGATTAATCATGCGTTCACTTGAGAAGAGAATTGCAGAGAGTAAAGATTTATCAAAGAGCGCCGATCAAAGACGTGCAGATGCATTTGTCGAACTATTGACAGGCGAAGAGGCTAGCCACGAGGGCGGCGAAAAATCCACCCCGAAGAAATCAGCTATGACTATCAATGTCATTGTGGATCTTCCGACGCTCCTGGGTCTTGCAGATAATCCTGCTGAATTAAGTGGATATGGCGCCATTCCAGCCTCTCTTGCTCGTGAGCTAGCGAACTCATACCCTTGGCGCCGCTTTATAACTGATCCAATTAGCGGAGAGTTGCTCGAATGTGGTCGAGAGAAATATCAACCTCCCCAAGCGCTCACTGAATTTATTAATGCACGAGATAAAACCTGTCGCTTCCCAGGTTGTCGTCGAGCTGCAGAGTTAAGCGATATTGATCACGCAATTCCCTGGGATGATGGCGGTCAGACCAATCCAGCAAATCTTGGCGCGCTATGTAGAAGACACCACAGATTAAAAACACATGGTGGTTGGAAAATCATTAGTAACCCTGATGGGTCATGCACGTGGACCTCGCCTTATGGTCGAGAGTACTTTGTTCCGGTCCGTCTAATACACGATGTGGCTTAGCTCAATTTTTTCGTTACAAACCTAAAGTTTTATTTAGCCAGGGTTTTTGAAACTTGCTTATAACCTTTGGGGCATTTTGGATTTGCTCCGCGGGCCACCCATGTTTTCCCGCCCTTGGCGCTACATTTCACGACGTATAACTTTGCAGGGGCACCTTTACTCATTCCCCCTGAATTTGATGATTTGTCGTTGGAGTTATTTCCTGAAGTTCCGCCCGAGCCACCACCTGAATTATTTTTTTCAGAGGTGGTATGATTGGAATTTCCGCCTGATTGAGTCAGTTTTACTCGCAGTTTTGGCGATGAGAAGGTGAAATTTTCCGCACGGAGGAAGAACCAGCCATCTTTCTCGCCAACCTGCTCTTGGGCTGCGATTTCTTGACCGTTCTCACTCACTATTGAAACCGTAGCCTTAACTGGAACATTCTTTGCGAACCCATAAATAGCCCGCGCAGCATCAGCGCGAATTGTCAGGTCATAGGTACCTCGAAATGTTGCACCTGAAGGCGTTAAGTGTGGCGCTCCTACCTGATATTCGAGAGATTGCGTTTGCTGGTTAAAAGTTGGTGGGCCAGGGACATAGGCCGTCGCATTACTTGTGACAATTCCATCTACTTGATCACTCGTGGAATTAAAACGGGGATCTGACCCTTCATTTGATGCTTTGAAATACCACTGCGTTGTCAGAGCCACGGCAGTATCTTTGACAATCGGCAGCCACTCTTTGAGAACATCAAACTCTCTGCTATTTGCAAGGTGGGCTACATCCCATTTATTGGGGTCCGAGATACCGTACATCTTTCCCACGCTTGGAAAACCACTTTGATATTTCCTCTGTAAATTCGTAGGAAGCGCGCTCCATGGACTTTTTCCATAAAGTACGGGAACCGCTACCGGCTCTCCAGAAACATCAAGAAGTACCGAGCTTCCTGTAGTTGATTTGTTAAGAGAGAAAGTTGGTTTACTTAATCGCCCATAAAACCAGTTAGAGGGGGCTTTTGGAAAACGGATAGTAACTCCAAAAGTGGTGCCATCCATTGGAAAAGATTCACGGAGCGCACACTTACTCTCGCTATTTGTTGCACATCCACCCCCGACAATCGCATCTACCCCATTTCCATCTGCAGTAACTAATTGATATGTACCGCTTTTTATTGAAGTTGCATACAACGCGACGGTGTACTCATTAAATGAAAATGTGGGCTGCGAGCTTGTGGAAGTTCGCGTCCCTTTACCTCGGGTGGAAACGAATAACGTATAGGTATCACTGCCCGAGGAGTTCTTAATTCCAGGAATTTGCCAGATAGATGGTGGTCCACCGGTAGGTAAGCCCAAAGAGCTGTCACCTGTGAAATCCGTTGGCCCTGTTGCGGGGAGATTCTCTTGGAACTTTCCAGATACTTTGCCAGCAGGAGTTTTGGCATAGACATCATTTATGCAATAGAGGTCGCTCTCAGACTTGCATGGTTGCAAAATGGCAAAGACGCTGAAATTACTTGTTTTCGCGCAGGCAGCATCTTGAAGATTTTTACAGTACAACTTTGCACCCATGGCTTGTGTGCCATCTGGGTTTGAGTTGACATTTGTATCACCAAGACCTGATGCGTAGCTCAACGCTGCTTGGGAATCATCAAAAATGACGCCGATGCCTGAAGCGCCATTCATTCCATTAAAGGCAGGGAGTAAAAAAGTTTTTGGATCATCAGAGGATGCAGCGGTCGCAGATGTGCTTAATGAAAGAGCTGAAATAGGAAGTGCGATTACTAGAAGAAAAGTCGCAACCAACCGACCAATCTCGCGGAAACGTACAGCCAGACTCATGGATTAACTGTAAGACGGGATACCTGCCAATTCCAGGGTCGGCTAGTCATTTCTAGATTCGCCCAAGAAGAATTTGGTGAGCATTTTTTACGACTTGCACGCCCGCGCTCCACATCGGTGGGTAATTGGTGGGCGTGGAGTGATTAGTGGGCGTGGAGTAATTAGTGGGCGTGGAGGTGCCGGGAATCGAACCCGGGTCCTTCGCAACTGAAGTAGGGCTTCTACGGGCGTAGTGTGTTTAACGCTTTCTCAGTCCCGATTCTCATACACACAAGTAATCGACAGACTCAGTTATAGAAAGTGTTTCCCTCTCTGATCCATAACACTCAGAGAAAGTCAGCTCCCTAGCGACGCTAGATTCCAGGGCGAGAGCGAACCTGGGCTAACGGATTACGAGGCTCGCTTATGCAGCGAGGGCGTAATCAGCGGCAGTTTTACTGGCGCTTGATTGTTTGCACGGATGTGGTTAAAGAGATCATTCCGGCTTCCTCTGCCCGCTTCTCCTAGCTCAACCAACGAAGTCGAGACCGTTCACCCCCAAGTTGTGGGTGCGGCGAGGATTTCACCAGACCCGTTACTTAGCGGAAAAGAAGCTTTTCCACTATTTAGTTATCTTCATAGTCTACAACCAATAAAGAGCGCGAGAAATTCCCCACAAAACTGCTCTACCTCACTGCAATTTTTAGTAGAGAGCGCGAGAAACTCCCGAGAAGCTGGTCGTACTCGCCGCTGTTTTTCGCCGAGAGAGCGCGAGAAACTCCCGAGAAGCTACTTTTACTCGCCGCGGTTTTTCGCAGAGAGGGCGCGAGCGATATCTCTGCCGGCCTCACGTTCCTTCAACGATTCACGCTTGTCATGTGCCTTTTTTCCGCGGGCGAGAGCTAATTCAACTTTTACTTTTCCATTGTTGAAATAGAGCGATAACGGAACAAGCGTTACGCCACCCTCTTTAACGCGACCAAGTAAACGTGTGAGCTCCCGCTTATGCATGAGGAGCTTACGGTTGCGGCGCGGTGGATGGTTATTCCACGTTCCTTCGAAGTACTCCGGAATATGGACCCCTTGCAGCCACAACTCTCCTTCATCGAACATGGCGAAGCCATCGACTAGCGATGCTCGACCAGCACGGAGCGATTTCACTTCAGTACCAGAGAGAACAACGCCACATTCAAAGACATCTTCTATTGAATAATCATGTCGCGCTTTCTTATTAGTCGCGATTATTTTCTTTCCACTTTCCTTCATGATCAACTCCCCTTCACTGGGTCGTTGATGGCATTTAACGCCTGAATAATCTCGATACTTCGTTTGATTGATTCTCGCTCCGAAGCAATAACATCTGGAGTAATTCCTTTTTTATCGATGAAACGCCCAGAAGGCGTGCGGAATTTGCCAACAGTAGTCTCAAGGCTTGCGCCATTGCTCAAAGTAACGCTCTCCTGAACCGAACCTTTTCCAAAGGTTTGCAATCCAACAACAACACCACGGTTGCGATCTTGTAGCGCACCTGCGACTACTTCGGCAGAGCTAGCCGTATTCTCGTTCACAATCACCGTTACTGGTGCAGATATTGGATTTTTATTTTCAGCTTCAATAGCAATGCGCTTACCGCTACCTCGATCATAGGAAACTAATAATCCTGACCGGATAAAGAGCTGAGTAAAATCAGTGGCAACTCCAAGAACTCCACCAGGGTTGTTCCGTAAATCAATAACAATTCCCTTTTTATAATTTACTTTCGAAAGTCCAGTGATCACCTCTGCGACTACTTGCTCGCTAAATGCCTCAACACGGATTAACGCTACGTTCGGTACAAGCTGTTTTACATTTACATTGGAGGTGTCGTACTGCTCGCGAAGGAACTCAAAATCGTTTTCAAGGCCATTACGTAAAATCTTCAATGTCAGTTTTGTACCGGGTTCACCGCGAAGAGCTTCCAACGTAGCGGGAAGGTTGGTCGAAGAAAAGTCGACGTCATTAATAAGCGCAATTACATCTCCAACTTTTAATCCTGTTCGATCGGCTATTGAACCTGATTTGATTCCTGCAATCTCGGTTCCGCCACCGTTGCCTGGGCGTAACCAAATCCCGATGCCACTATAACTTCCAGCCAATTCATCGCTCTCAACAGCTACCTCTGCAGAATCCCGGTAGTTGGACCATCGATCACCAGAGGCGCGGAGCATTCCTTCGATGGCGGCTCGTTCTAGTTCAGTAGTGGAAATTTTCTGTTCGGCGGCAATTTGCTTTAGCGCTTGATCCACCGAGGAATCATTTCCACTCAAGAAAAAGCCCATGCCGAAGGAAACGATCATCAACGCAACAATGATCGCCACCAACTGCTGGATTTGCGACTTTTTCATGGGTCAATTCTACGGGCTCAACCCAATGGCGAATTTGCCCAATATTTGGGGAAATCAGCCGTTAATTTGTAAGGATGAACTATCGGGAGTTGAGATGAACGGTTTCTTTTGCGGGCTTATTGAAGAAGCGGTGAGTGGCGGTGAGAAATGGTGAGTGGTGGAAAGTGATGGTGAGTGGCGGTAAGAATTAGTGAGAAATGGTGAGTGGCGGTGAGTTACACCTTGACGAAACGACGAAGCGTGATGACTGACGCAAGGGCAGCAACGAAGAGTCCTACCCCAAGTAATTGCAGAGAGGCAATCCAGACGGCATCCCAACCGAAGAAGCGAGTAAAGCTCAGAAGTGGTGCGACCCGTTGATCAATTAATACTTTGAAGCCAGAGAGCATCCCAAGAGCAACCATCCAGCCGAATACCGCCGCGAAAACGCTCTCCAATAAGAATGGTAGTTGGATCGAGAAACTTGAAGCGCCGACGAGTTTCATCACGCCAGTTTCCCGTCGTCGATTGAAGGCAGCAATTCGAATAGTGTTGGAAATGAGTAGCGCTGCGGTCAGAACGGAAATTAAACCAATGAAGAGAGCGCCATTTCGAAGTACATTAAGTAAACGGAAAAACTTCTCGAGAATTGCGCGCTGATCTTGCACGACGTCAATGCCAGGCCTTCCGGAGAATGCACTTTGGATAACCGCAAATTGGGTGGGGTCTTTTAACTTAACGCGGAAAGATTCTGGGAGTTGATCAGGTGTGACATTTTGCGCGATAGCAGAATCCTTAAATCGCTCTTGGAAGCGCTTAAATGCATCGGCTTGCGATTCGTAGTAAACATTCTGTACTACTGGGATAGCTTTTAAGTCCTGTTCAATTTGATCACGTTGTGGAATCGTAATTTTTCCGGAGGAACATGACGGCGCTTCGGATAGATCACCACATAAGTAAATGGAAACTTCAATCTTGTCGTACCAATAATCTTTCATCACGCCAACTTGCGCGTTGGAGAGTAAGCCAAATCCAAGAAGTGAGAGCGAGGTTGCGACAGTGACGATAACAGCGAATGTCATCGTGAGATTGCGGCGAAGGCCGATGCCTACCTCTGATAGAACAAAACCTGCTCGCATTTCTCGCCCCCTTGCTAACTCAGTTGCTAACCGGTGTACCCGTAGACGCCACGAACTTGATCGCGGACTACAAGACCACCCTCAAGTTCGATAACGCGCTTACGCATTTGATCCACAATGCCGCTGTCATGGGTTGCCATAACAACTGTCGTTCCCGTTCGATTAATTCTGTCGAGAAGTTTCATAATGCCAACGCTCATCGTTGGATCGAGGTTTCCGGTGGGCTCATCGGCGATAAGAATTGCAGGATGGCTCACGAAAGCCCGAGCGATTGCTACACGTTGTTGCTCGCCACCAGAGAGTTGCGAAGGTCTGCGATCGCCATAACCTTCAAGGCCAACAAGCTCAAGTACCTCGGGGACCTCTCGATTGATCTCCTTATTGGAGTACCCCAATACATGGAGCGTGAAAGCCACATTCTCAAATACTGTCTTATTGGGAAGTAAGCGGAAATCTTGAAAAACAGTCCCCACTTGGCGGCGTAACTCAGGCACCTTCCAACTCGAAAGCTTGCTCAAATCTTTCCCAGCGACATAAATCTTTCCGGAAGTGGGGTCCTCTTCTTTAAGTACCAGTCGAAGAAAGGTTGATTTTCCAGAGCCGGAGAGGCCAACGAGGAATACGAATTCCCCTTTAGCGACTTCTAGGTTTACGCCATCGAGGGCAGGTCGCTCTTGATTTGGGTAGGTCTTGCTGACGTTCTCAAATTTAATCAACGCAACCCCCACTCTCCGACGTTCGCATCGCCACTATCTTCTTGGAAGATTCTAGAGAGAGATTGGTCAATCGGCTGTATTTAACGCTGTGAGGTACCTGAAAAGTGAGCATTTTCGCGGATTCTCTTATTCCGGCTATTCCGGCAGCGCTAATTCTCCACATTTAAATCGAATCTCAATCCAGACGGATTGAAAATTAAAAACACTGAGGGAACGCTAACGAGCTGCCTTGACCGGCTGAAATACAGTCTCGTTTAGTTCTGGCGGCGCCAGCGAATACCTGCTTCGATGAAATCATCTAGATCCCCATCGAGTACTGCGCCGGTATTCCCCACTTCGTAATCTGTTCGGAGATCTTTAACCAATTGGTAAGGATGGAGCACATAGGAGCGCATTTGATTACCCCACGAACCTGAGTTATCTCCCTTTAGCGCGTCAATTTTTGCCTGCTCCTCTTGACGTCTTCTATCAAGTAATTTTGATTGTAAAACAGCCATTGCTGTTGCTTTATTTTGAATTTGCGACCGCTCGTTTTGGCAGGAAACGACAATTCCAGTTGGAATATGTGTAATCCGAACTGCGGAGTCGGTTGTATTAACGCCTTGTCCCCCTGGACCGCTTGAGCGATAAACATCTATTCGAAGTTCTTTCTCATCAATATCAATGTGATCGCTCTGATCGACAACAGGGACAACTTCTACTCCTGCAAATGAGGTGTGGCGGCGAGCATTGCTATCAAAGGGAGAGATACGCACGAGGCGATGTGTGCCTTGTTCAACGGAGAGCGTTCCATAAGCAAATGGAGCGCTGACTCGGAAAGTTACCGATTTGATGCCAGCTTCTTCAGCGTATGAGGTATCAAGTACATCGAACTTATGACTGTGACGCTCACACCAACGGGTGTACATACGAAAGAGCATCTGCGCCCAGTCTGCCGCCTCTACTCCACCTGCTTGAGAACGAATAGTCACCAATGCATCACGAGCATCGTATTCACCATTAAGGAGAGTGCGCACTTCCAATTCACCAATTGATTTCGTCAAAGCGTTCAGTTCTAGGTCTGCCTCTCTGAGAGCAGATGCGTCAGCCTCGCTCTTTGCCAGCTCAATCAGTATTGGAAGATCTTGCAATCGACTCTCTAATTTATTGAAGCGCTCAATTTCATTCTGTAAACGTGAGAGCTTGCTTGTCACTTGAGCCGCGTTCTCAGGGTCATCCCACAAATTTGGATTCGCCGCAGCTTCCTCAAGTTTGGCTATTTCGCCTAACATGGCATTGAAATTAAGGACCGTTTTGATTGTGGTCAATTTTTGAGCAAGGAGCGATATCTCTTGATCGTACTCTCGCTCTGACATGCTCTCATGATACTTCTATTTTTATGCTAGAAGAAATTACAACCTATTTCTCACTGTCGTTTTGAACTTTTCCCACTTTTCGCAAGTTTCGGAGATAATCGCCTTTTGGAAACATCCATACCCTTGTTCCTTAATCACAAACACCATCACGCTATTCTCAACGAACTCTTTGGACTCCTCCAGAAACTGTTGCAAATACAATCGGCCTAAAATTGGATAAAAAACCTGGCTTAAAAGGCAGTTGTACTTCGTCAGATAGCAATAATTCGAGTCTGCCAGACTTGCACTCAACGCGCTCCATTCGAGTCGATCTGGGCAGATTGCGCACAGCTTCGCTTACCTTTAGTACTAGTGGCTCACAGGCGAACGGAAGCCAACTACGTCTATTTGTTGTAACAGCAAGGCTATTTCCGAAAAAATATTCTTGGTAATCAATATCTTGATAAACATTCGAAAGAATATCTTCACCAAGAATCTCTAAATTCATTTTTGCCGCTCTCAGAGCGAAGATATTCACTGAAATCATAAAAATAGAGAGCACCAGAAGAAATATTCCAAGGAGTAGCGGAAGAGTTGAGCCCGCATCTTTCTTACGTTGCATAACGTGCCGAGCTCTAACTCTTCTCACTGCAACGTGCTGGGCCGCAGAGCCTCCTGCTATTGCATCTTCCGTTATAGCGCTTATCACTGCCACTTACCGCCCTTAATTATTCGGTTGGCAATGCGCCCAGCAGTTCGCAGCTCGATGTTCATCACGCTATCTCGATGTGGGCAATCTCCGGAAACGCAACTTATAACGAGTGAACTTTCTCCACTCCGAAGCGAAATATATCTTTGCGCCAAACTATTTGATTCTTGAAAATCGCCCGCACTTTTGATTATTTCACTCACTTCTCTAAGAATAGAACCGTCTTTCAGGGAGCCGCCGGCCTTGATAGTAATGAGTGTGAAATAAAAAACAACGGGAATTATCAACAGGATCATTAGCGAAATAAATTCAACTACAGCACTTCCCTCTTCGCGTCGAATCTGAATCAACCCCAGGAATCTATAAGAGTCAAACTTTTACCTGAAGGAGCGATGCTGTAACTGCCAATACTTAGTTTCTTCCCAACTAAAGTTAGTTGAACGAAAACCCTCTTGCCTAGGACGATTCGCATCACGTGAAAATCGCTGACCGTTATCCCCTGCTTCTGAAGCACTTGTTCGGTTATTCCTTCAAAATCAGCGCTCTCCGGGTATCTAGCCCACGCTCGCCCCACCAAGGTCGCATCACCTGCGAGCGCATTTGAAGTTATTCCAAATTGGAATAGAGAGAGCGCGACTACCGAAGTTAACAAAATGGGGATAAAAACCAGGAAAGATTCTATAGATCCCTCTTCTTGCGCTGAACGAAACATTTCTACAACTACTTAATGTCTATCTGATGGCATTCATGGAATCAAGTGAATTTTTAAGTATCAAATTGAGTCTTGGGGCCGCAATTGTCCAAATTCCTGTAACCAATCCAGCAGTCATCAGTACTACTAGTACCCAGCCGGGAACATCCCCGCGCTCGTTATCGGTTTTCTCGTAGCGGTGATGCGCCAGCACATTGTTTAAAGTACGCCATGGCTTCGCCACAATTTCCTCAACGAATCGAAGGATTATCATTCCAAAGCGGATTGATAGGACCTCTAATTTCTGCATTGCTCTCTCCTTTTCCCAACATTTGTAATGTGTTTTTCGTTAATACTTGGTTAATCTCACTGGACTTGATTAGCTAATTAATGGTGAACTCTTCTGGAAGATAATCTAAAGAATCCGGGCGCTCCACAAACGTCAAGTGAAGATAACCATCTGTTGCATCTGTTGAAAACTTGGCCAAAGCGCGAAAAGAACTGATATAGGAAGGAGAAGGAAGACCACAGGAACCATCATCTTGATTTCAGCTTTACCCGCACTTTCGAGAATCATCCGCCGTTGAGCTTCGCGAATTCTATTAGCGTGATCAGTAATCAAAAATGCGATAGGTGTGCCGCGGGCCATCGATAGCGCAATTGCATCAACAAAATCAGAGATGATTTGTGAATTAATTCTTAATGCAAATTGATCGAGAGACTGTGAAACTGTTTTTCCCTCGTCGACTTGACTCCTGATAATTTCTAGTTCTCGCTGTAAGGGACTAAACAAATGATTCTTCTTCGAATCTTTACGAAATAAGAAATTCCTCAATAAGTAACCTAGAGGTGAGGTGTGCGATATTTTTCTTTCTCCCACATATTCTTCACTTGCGCGGAAAAAAGCTGCGGTGAATGGAAGCCCAGAATTAACGCAGAGAGCCAATGTTTCAGCAAAATTAGCGAATTCCAATTCTAGAATTTCTCTGTACCTCTTAATAGTTTTTGCCTTCTTGTTGTACTCCTGGCGAATTAACAGCAGAATACTTAGACATCCGAACATCGAACTGACTAAAAATGAGCCGTCAACTGCAGCGCCAACAAAAAAGACTGCTGAGGAGAGTATCGATACTTTTGCTAAAAACTCCGCGACTAATTCACGTTGTGATACGCCTGAAATTGAAGAAATACTCCTAAAGGAGTCCTGAATACTTGCAAGTAATTTCCCCTGGGGGGTCCCTTTGAATTTAAAACTTCCGGAATC